>Ga0102934_1000294_pt1 | contig 32222 bp, 23 predicted proteins | sample SalPonR2_A_D1_MG_FD_78175 | JGI IMG/M metagenome (GOLD analysis project Ga0102934, IMG submission 78175) | Salt pond soil microbial communities from South San Francisco under conditions of wetland restoration - Salt Pond MetaG R2_A_D1_MG | ecosystem: Environmental > Aquatic > Marine > Intertidal... | reverse complement strand
GAAATGTCAGATGTCACTTTCGCGATTTTTTATAACTCCGCACACGATCCAGAAGGGTGTCCAATCCCCACCCCTCACTATTTTTTCGGGACCCCGTATTTATTTTTCGCTCAGAGGAGCGTCTCAGCAGATAAGGTCTGTGGCAAGGAGCGGCTCAGAGGTACGAGGCCATCAACAATTCTTCGTCGAGGATTTAATAAACGAAAGCAAAGCCCAATTCCATGCTCACAGCCCAGGAATCACAAAGACCCAATGCTGCTGGTTGTCTTGCTGGCGGGATTGCTTTCCGTATCGGTTCGCGCCGGCGCTCCGACACAGCGCCTTAAACTGCTTGTGATCACCCACAGGCGCACACAGTCCCTGAAACGACTGCTCGGCTCAGCGGCCGCCGCATCCAGATCGCTCGGCCAGCGCGTCGATCTGCACGTGTCTGTCGACCACAGCCCGCCGCCGTCAATGGTGCACTGTTTGGGAGACTACGAGTGGTCATACGGAACTTTCAAATACACTGTGGCCCGCGCGCGCCGCGGCCTTGCCGGCCAGTGGCTGGAGTGCTGGGACGACGCCGATCGGCCGCAGCGGTTCGTGATACTCGAGGACGACCTGGAGCTGTCGGTCTACGCCTTAGAATGGCTTGTCGACGCCGAAGAGCGATACGCGGACCGCTCGGTGGCCGGATTTTCCTTGCAGCGGCAGACAAATTGCTTCGACGGCGCTCTCTGCTCGTCGCCGACGCTGGAGCTGCCATGGAGCGTGACCGAGTACGCGTACCGGCTGGTCGGGACGTGGGGCTTTGCACCAAAAGCCTGGCTGTGGGCCAGCTTCCTCGAGTGGCGCGAGCAAACGCTGCGCTACAATTCCAGTTTCGTTCCCTACAAAGCAAACTACCAACCCAGCGCGTGGTACGCCGAAGCAGTCGCCTCCGGGCGGGCAGACAGCATGTGGTCGATGTGGTTCATTGCCTACTGCGACCTGGGGTCCAGCGACGCGCCGGTAATCTACTACAACCACCCCACCAGGCAGACGCTGTCTTCGCACCGCATGGAGGCCGGAGAGCACTTTTCCGGTGGCGACCCTGATGCAAGGGACTTCCCCGTGCTCTCGAGCAGGCCCGTGGAGTCGATTGTTCCGGTCCAGCAGCTTGTCAGCCTAGACTGGGACGGTGCAGTGCCCAATTCGCTGGCGGAGACCGCGGAGCTCGCAGCGATCCAGACCGCCTTCCAGATTCTGACCGGCAACGAGCTGACGCCGCTGCTGACCTTTGTCAACAGCGGCTTCCGTAGCATGACGGAGCACTTCCTGTGCAACATGCAAGAGGCCGCCCCGCATCGCATACGCCAGCTGACGGTCGTCTGCATGGACGCGACTATGTACGCCTGGGCGAGCGACCTGTCGCGCTACTGGGGCTTCCGAGCTCTTCCGTTCGGCGGCTCGCTCCGCGGCAGCAAGGGGCACTTGGTCTACGGGACTCTGGACTACTTCCGGTTGATCATGCAGCGCACCACCTTGATCCGCACGCTGCTCGAGGGCGGGCACCGGTTCCTTTTGCTGGAGTTCGACGCGTACGTGGCCGGCGACTTTGTGGACGCCTTCGAGTCGAAACAGGCCGAGACGGGCGTGGACGTGGTCGGCGTCAGCGATGTGTACCGAGGCGACTCTGGCGTTGTCAACGGGGGCTTCATGCTGCTCATGCCGAGCGCTTCGAACCTGTTGTGCTGGACCGAAGTCGAGAGGTTCTTCGGCCGCGAAATCAGAGCCGCCGAACAAGACAACAAATCGGGCTCGAGCATGGTCTGGGTTCGCACCGAGCAGGACCTGTTTTCTGATTTTCTGCGCCAGAAAAGACACGGCATCCAGTTCGAGTACCTGGCCCGCAACAAATACGTCAGCGGGCAAGTGTTTGAGCTGACCGGCTCGACCAGGCTGCAGGAACTGCGTCCCGAAATAGTGCTGTTCAACTGGGCCTCTGGCAACGCGGCGAAACGCGCCCGCGCAATATCAGCTGGCCTTTGGCACACGTTCGACCAGTACGGACGGTGCACGGCAGACATCCGGCCTTGTGCAATAACGCAGTACGACGCATGGCACTTGTGCAGAGCGCCTCTGGATTCGGCGATTGCACCCGTTGTCGTGTCATTTGGCGTCGGCGGCGACATTGGCTTCGAAGCCGACGTCGTCGAGCGGCACCCGTCTGCACGCGTCATGTGTTTCGATCCGACTGTCACAGAGAAGCAGTTCCGCGCCCTCGAAGAGCAAGCCGGCCTGCCGCTGCACCGACTCGAGTTCTACCCGATCGGCGTCGGCGCCGCGGACGAGCAGGTCGCGTTTTACAAGTCGAAAGACCCGAGGATACAATCGCTGTCCTCCGTTGCCGTGCCGGGCTACGAGCTGTTCGCAGAGCTGCCAGTGCGTACCCTAGAGCATCTGATGGACGAGTTCCGCATTGAGCTTGTCGACGTGCTGAAAATGGACATCGGAGGCTCGGAGTTTGCTGTTGTCCGCAACTGGCAAGACTCTCCTGTTCCAGTCAGACAAGTTGCCTTGGGGCTGCACTCTCGGTTTATGGACAGGAGCAGCAGACCGAAGATTTACGACAGCGACTCTGTCTTCAGCGTGATGATCAGCGCTAGGTTTGCGTTGCAGCACGTGTCGGAGAACGAGGAGGAGCTTTTGTTTGTTAAGTACCAGTGAAAGCTCCGCCGTGAACAAGGTGTTTCCGGCCCTTCGTCGATTGGGGTTTCACGGCGAAAAATAAATACGGGCGCATTAAAAAATTCTCTCAGGGGTGGTCGACCACCAAAAATTTTTTTTTATTGCATTTTCGGGCTTAAAACCGAAATGTCAGATGTCACTTTCGCGATTTTTTATAACTCCGCACACGATCCAGAAGGGTGTCCAATCCCCACCCCTCACTATTTTTTCGAGACCCCGTATTTATTTTTCAGAAGAAGCCGAACAACACAACGTCAGACCTGCGCTCCAACAATTCCGGCAAATGCAGACAACAGAGCTCAAAGGTTCATTGTAATCCCAGTAAGAACAGCCGAGAAGAATACGGTGTACAACAAGGCGTATACGGCGTTGAACACGTAGTGACAATTGATCGGCCTCAGAAACCACAAATACAACCCGATGGCCGTAATCGTGGCCGCCAGCGCTTGCTCCAGTGCGCCCGGGACCGCAGTTTGTGTAAAGTAAACAACCCACACCGTGGCCAGCAACAGTGCCAAAGAGAGGTAGAAAATCCGCGAAAACATCGACGCCAACGCCGCCAGGCTGACGGCCAGCGTCCGGATGGCGCCGGCGGGCACCGCGGCCACGGAGAACGCGCTGGCGTCGAAGACGTAGGCCGCGACGAGGAGGGCAAGCGCAAAGATGATGGGGTCCGTGAGCAGTTCGTCCGTCCGCGACTGGTGCTGCAGGACCCAGCGGCCGACGTAGCTGTCGAACGTCCTCGCGGCGAAGAAGAGAACGTTTTCGACTGTGTAGTAAACCAGGAAGCCAACCAGCGCCCACTCCCAGCGTCTTGTGTAGAGATAGACCATGAACGTCACGAGCAGCAGCGTGAGATAGAACGGGTCGGCATCGGACTCGGCCATTTTACGATCGGCCATAATGTGGACAATGGTGGCCGCGATGGGCTTCGCGCCTTTTTTTGCCGCGTGGGCCTGTCGCTGCATCAGCGTCATGGCCGCGGGCTTCTGGCGCGGGCGCGGTTTTTTGCGCGCGGGCTGCATCGCTTTTGTTTTGTGGTCTGTCCACCGCGGCGCTTTTGAGACGGCACTGGGAACTAATTTGGCATCGTAAAGTGTCTGCTTTATTTGACTTCAGGCACAGGACCATATGCTGTCGAGTTGGTACCACGCTTTCGACGCGTCCTTCTGCACTGAACGTTTGTTTATGCACATGGCAGCGAGATCCATAACCAGTTCTTCTTTGGCGTCCTCGGGCGTGGTAGCGTACGGCCTGGGTTTGCATGCTTCGGACAGCAAAAGATCAGTTTCGGTGAGTTCGCGCCTCTGCGCCAGTTTGTTTGTCCAGAAAGCGGCTTTTTGTTCGAGCGACTGGCAGTATAGTTCAGTGTCAACTGGAAGGCGATCGGCAACGGGGTCGAGTTTAACTGTGGTGAAAGGACGCGGCTTTGGTATGCGGACGGTGACATGCCTTCGACCTCCGCGTCTGGTTCTTCTCTTGGGCGTGGTCGGGGTTTGGTTTGTGTTCATTGTTGTTGTTGTCGGTTGGTTGTTGCGGCTGGATTTCTCTTGTTTGGTGTAAGCAGACTTGAATAATTCCTAGAATTTCCAAATAAAATTCAGTGAATTGCAAAGTTTTCTACTCTTGTTTATTCAATTTCAAAACCAAAAACTTCGGCTCAATTATGACCGAAACCGAAAAAAGCTCAGATAAAGTGGAAATGCAATCTCGTATACTGGATGCCTTGATTGAGAATCAAAAAGCACTGATAAAATTATCGGCGGGCTTTGGATTAAAAATAAGCGACGCCGAGGCAAATTCACGTGTTGCACTGGACGAAGACCCAGAACCTACAAAAGTTTCGACTGTGCAACCTAGTAGCTCAAAAAAGAGAAGTCTTGTGCAGGACATTGAATCGTCGCAGTTCTCTGGTGAAGATGAACAGACAAAAAAGAAACGCCGCATCGAAATCGACTCCGGCACAGGAAGTTGCAACGAAGAAGAGTGCAGTGATAGCATTTTGTCCATGGACTTTGAATTCATTCGCAAGTCCAAGAAAGGGAAGAAAAGTTTAAATTCAGCATCGCAAGCACAGGACTCCAAATCGGAGACAGACATGCTGTTCGAAAATCACAGAGACATAGAAAATTGGACATTTCCGGAAAACGTTGTCAAAGCTCAGAAGTCATCCTCGGACTCTCTGCCCTTGGGAACTTCCCAAAAGAGGCGATTGATAGAATCTTACAAACCCAATTCCTCTGGCAACGATATGCGAGAGCTGTTTCTGAAATTCTTCTCGAGGAGCAACGTGACGCCCTTGATCGATCGCATGCACAAACACACGCACTCCAAGTTGGGCGTCTTCAGCATGCAAGCGTCTTTGCACCAGTTTTGTGTGCAACATGCGCGGCTGGGCATCTGGAAAGTGCACGTTATGTACGGCGGAAGAACGGTCAACGGTGTCTGTGTTTTCTGTCGTGAAACACGCGAAAACTCGTTTCGGGTCAAAAACGGCGAGCACGTGATTGGACTTTGTGACAAAGTATGCGGCCTGCGATTCAGAGCCCACGCCACCGCCTACGAGATTTCAAACGAAATTTTCAAGACACAGGCCTCTTTCCCGCTTCTCGGAAAGGAAGAACAAACCACCGCAATCGAGAACGCATGCAAGCTTTACAAGCGGAACAATCAAAAGGTCAACAGACTCACGCGTGAAATATCCCAGGAGCTAGCACAAGAAACCACACAGCTTGTCGCTGACGCCACTGGCGCACGGAAATGAAATAATAACCTGCGCGAAAGCCATTTGCCCCTGCGCGCGCCCAAGCACCAACACCACAAGGAAACCAGAGCACAGCCCAATGTCAACCGGAGGACAAGGACTTTCCGGCGGCACAGCTGCGCCGGTCGGCGGAACGAAGCGCAAATTCCCCGGAACCAACGCTCCCAGCAAAGCGCCTGTCTTCCTCGGCCGCGGAGCCCGCTCCGCAGGCGGCGAGCCCTACAACGGCCCGCTCGACAGGGTCGGCGCCAACAGCGTGGGCTTCGGCATCGCCAACCGCCAGAGACCGCTGCCGCCGCAGGCCCCGCGCCGCTCGCAGAACACCGGCGTGGTCGACCTCAGCGGCATTCTGATCAACGGCTCGTCGCGAGACCCCAAAGCCCCGCTCGGCGGCGGAGCCGAGACCGACGGCAAGCGACGCCGCATTGACCAGCTGGCCGTGCCGTCGCAGAGCATACCGAACCCGTTTCCGGCCAACATGGACATGACGCGGCTGTCCAAAGACAACGAGAACCTGACCTTCTTCGGCGGCGCGCCGCCGCACTCTGCCATCGAGTCGGACTTTTACCGCGGCACGCAGATGCCGCTGCAGCCGAACACGGCCTTCGACAACAACTACCAGAACATGGGCCCGGGCGGCCTCGTGTACCCGGGCACGGCCTCGCAGGACATGTTCATTGACATCGGCGACCGCGGGCGCGCCAGTCGCGTCGCCGCCAACCCGCTGACCAACATGGCGTTCGACGCGTCGGCGACCAGCAAGTTCGAAACCAAGTCGGTCACCGGCGCCCCGAACGCCGTTGTGCCGTACACGCACCGCGTTTCCAACGCCTCGTTGGCGTGGATGCCCGAGGAACAGCGCTGCATGCCGCTGTTCTCGGCCATCAAGGTCAAGGACATCCCGGAGACGTCGCACCTCAACCAGTTCGAGACGCGCTACGCGCCGCTGCCGTTCCACGACGACTACAACCTGGTCGCCGTCAACCTGGCGCTCGCGCTGTCGCAGGACGCGCCGTTGTCGCTAGCGGACATCCCGCAGCCCGAAGAAGTGCTGTCCAACTACCACTTCATGGGCGCGGTGCGCACCGACGAAGGCTCCAGAAGCTACCCGCAGGCCAACACGTCGTCGAGCCGCAAGCAGCGCAACTTGGTGTTCGTGGCCAACGGGCCGGCTGACATGTTCAACATCTGGGACTCGCCCAAGGTCGGCCAGTCGCTGTACTTCATTCTGAAAGGCGTGCCGCTGCACAGCATCCGCGCGCACTCGGGCGCGCCGTCCGGCACGTACAACATCTCGGCTGCCAACCCGGAGCACGTCGAGTCGGTCGGCAAAAGGGCACCCGTCGTGCTGCAGTTTGTGCCGTGGTGCGACCCCGAGGGCTACCGCTCGCCGTCGATGGCCGACCTGGCCTACCACGACTCGGCCGGCATTCTGCGGTACGGCGTGCCGATCCGCATCGGCCACTTGATGCAGTATTACCCGAAGAAGATCAACAAGGAAATCCGCAACCACGCGCCGTACAGCGTCCATGCTATGATGAACAGCGGTCAAATCCGAGTCCAACTGGAGATCCGCCAGGCGCCGTGAATAAACAAGAAAGACGAACTGTGTTCTCTTTGCGATACACAGCGAGATAAATTTATCGCGCGTTTGGACAGCGCAGGCGGGCCGCTTTTTCTTTGTAACACAGCACACCGCGCCCGCACTAACAAACACACACACACGCACAACGCGACCATGTCCGACTTAGTGAACGGAATCGAGGCCCGCAATGGCCGCTCCAACATCTTCCAAACCGGTCTGGTCATCATCAACGGCAAGGAAGACTCGGCAGAGATCGACAGACGCGACCCGACGTCGTCGCAGTACCTGCGCAGCGACGAAGCGCACCGCATCTTCCCCATGGAGCTGTGCTTCCTGCGCAAAGACAAAATGCCGATGGGCGCCAACGACATGGCCTCGATCCAGTCGGACGTCGAGGTGTTCACCAACTTTGCCGGCATCACTGAAACAGACCAGCAGCGCATGGACACCGAGTCCAACTACACGGTGATCGGCATCACCAGAAACGAGCCAATGCACTCCGGCATGCTGGGCCGCGCGCGCGGTCGCCGGCTCGCGCTGATTGTGGGCGGGACGTCGACGATTCGGTGCGAGTCCAAGTACCCGATCCCGGTCGGCACGCCGCTGATCTGGCGCGCGCCGCGCATCGCACCGGGCGAATCAAACGACCCCAAAAACATGGCCCGCGCGCTGGCCGAAATCGAGCCGTACGACCCGGTCAACAACGGCATCCACTCGCCCAAAATGCACGAAGCAATCCGACGTCACCGCGGCGCGGGTACGTACGAGCTCGACTCCGTCAGCAGCAACAGCGGCGTGTCACGCTCCCACCAGGCCGACGCGCAGATCTACGAGTCGCTGCTCAGCGTCGGCTTCACCGCGGCGCTTTTGGTTCTGGAGAAGATGGGCGGCGCGGCGCTGTCGCCCGACGAGAAGATGCAAGTTGCGAACATTATGGGTCTCGCGTCTGGCACCAACAACAACAACGGCAAGCCGTCCAAGAAGGGGCTGGAGTTCCGCGAAGAGTTCGCCGACGCCGTGTTCTCCGCCGAGTTCAACAACCAGACCGGCACGTCGCAGGCTTCGTCGGCCAACTTGGCCTTCGATCTGGGCCTCGGCGACATCAACACTGGCCAAGACGGCTCCCAGACAGCCTTGGCCAGAATGCAGGTTGTGCAGTTCGACAACCTGGTCCGTGCCATTCTGCAGAAGGACCGCAACATCCGTGACCGCATCTTCGGCCTGTCGCTGAGCTCCGGCAAGCCGACCGGGGATATCGACGTTCTGCTTTACAAAAGCTGAACGCGAAAAAGAAATCCGTCGAAATAAAACTATGCCGCTGCACGTTCCGTGATTAACCAACCAGTCTCACTGTGCAATTGATTCATGTCAAGCGTAACACGTTACACCAGCAGTGAGGACGAATCATCTCTCATAGAGAGCCCGCGTCCGCCAACAGTCGGACAGGCGAAGCAGCCGGCCGACGAGCCCAGCACACTGGGAAAGTCGGTGCAGGCAATGGGAATCGATTTTGCCAGCGAAAGCGACGACGAGACGCTCGAGGTCGGCTCCGACTGGGACGACTGGGACGTCGAACTGGACGCCGCAGGCGCAGACGAGGCTGAGCAGGCGGTCAAGATTGCTGCCAAACAGAAGGAAGAGACGCTGTCTTCCACCTCTGACGACGGAGAAGCCGACGACGATGACGACAACACCACCGAAGACGACGACGACGAGTTTCAGCTCGCTCCCGATCTTGAGACCGATTCTGACAACAGCACCATCTCAATCGGCGAAGACGGTGCACAGATCATCGAGGGCCTATTGCCCAAGTTTCTGCGCTCCATTGCGTACCGCGTCAAAAAAGAACCGCGACTCAGCAAGCTGAACAGCGTCCTGCCCGACGCCATCCGCCAGAGCCTGTCCAAAAATCTTGGCGGCAAGTTGACCCTGTTCGCGCCAATCAACAGCGCCTTTGGCGAAGGCCAGCCCGGCCCTGTGCCGCAGGAGGTGCTGCTCAACCACGTGGTGGTCGGCTCCTTGTTCGCCAACGACATCATCAATGCCGGAGTCACCGTGCTCCAGACGCTTGGCGGTGGCCGGCTGCGCATTTCTGTGTCGTTCAAGGGCGTTGTGGAAGTGTCCGTTTTGGACAGCACCGGCAGCGCCGTCACCACGGCCAACGTGGTCAAAGCGGACCTGCGTGCAAACAACGGCGTCGTCCACTTGATCGACGCGGTGCTCATTCCTGCAAAGGCCAAGCCCAAGCCCGTGCCCGGCTCGCTGAAGTCGCGCGGCCCGATTTGCGGCCAGCCGGTCCACGAAGCCGAGTTTGACGCCGCGACTGCAGTCGTCTGCAATTCTTGCCAAGGCATCGGCTGCTCGGTGTGCGGCGGACGCAAGAAAAAGCCCCGCCCGGCGCCCAAGTCGGTCAGCATCGCTGTCAAGCTGGAAAATGCCGGCAACTTCACGCTGCTGCTGACGGCGCTGAAAGCGGCCGGCCTGGCACAGACGTTGGACACAAGCGGCCCGTTCACGGTCTTCGCGCCGACAGACGCCGCGTTCAACAAACTGCCGACAGCGACTGTACAGTTCCTGTTGGCCGAAGAGAACCGCCAACAGCTGGCCGACATCCTGAAGTACCACGTCATCAGCGGCAAAGCGCTCTCCAAAGACCTGGCCGGCAAAGTCACCGAGGCGCCGACGCTGCTCGTCGGCAAGAGCGTCCGCGTCGATGCCACCGCGGACACCATCAAAGTCAACGGCGACGCCACTGTGACGAGCGCCGACGTGATGGCGTCCAACGGCGTCGTCCACGTCATTGACACCGTGCTCACCGTGCCGACAGAAAGCGCCAACGAGCAGCTCGCGTCGGCTCTGCGCAGCGTCAAGGCGCTGTCCGGCAAGAAGGCGCCCGCCGTCAGCGTGCGCGTCGGCAAGAAGGCCAAAAGGTTTCCCAAAGTCAAGCTCGTCTTCGCCGACAGCGCTTGCATTGCCGACGGCATCGTCTTCCCGGTGCAAGAGCTGGCCGACTCGTACCGCGAGGTGCGCGCTGCGCTGGCGCCGCACTTCCACAACGCAGACTCGCCGGCCCACTTTGTCGAGGCCAACCGCAGCGCACAGGACTTCATCCGCGAAGTCGCGCTGTTCCGCGACAGCCGCCACGCCGAGACGGAAATGTTCGCCTCGGCGCCCGACAGTCCGGCCGAAGCGGCGGCGCACCTGCACACGCTGACGCACGTTTTCCAGACGGCGCGGTTCCCGTTCTCGCCGTTCCTCGAGAACCAGCAGTCGACCCCGCTCGCGCTCGACGAAACAGGCCGCCTGCGCCAGCCGGTGCGCTCGTCCTGCGGCGGCGGCACCGGGCCCGCCGCGCGCGGTCTGTCCATGGCCGATTTGTGGAAGCAGCGCCAGCAAGCGCTGGCCCGCTACATGGTGGCCCGAGTCCGCGGCCTGCCAGAGATGGAGACGCGCGCGTTCCAGGACCTGGACCTGATCGGCGCCAACGTCGTCGACTACCTGGCCGCCGCCAAAATCGTCGACTCGTGCGACGGCGCCAAGCAGCAGGCGCTGGGCGAGTCGCTGCGCGAGGCCGACCAGCTGGCCATTGCCACGTTCAACCGCAAAGCGCAAGGCAGAGATCCCGTGATCCTGCCGGACGTGCAGCTGTTCTACGCCAACCGCAACGGCGGGTTCATTGAGGCCGGTGCCTGCTCCGACGACAACCTGGAGGCGGCCAAGTGCGCCAACGCCGACGAGCTGATCGAGTTGCTGACCGCGATGTACGGCAGCCGCGACGTCGCCGAGGCCGAGTGGGCCAAGCTGCTGGCCGGAGAGAAGCGCATGGGCGACACGCTGGTCGCCACCGGCGAGTCCGACGAGTGGAACGAAGCCTACGAGCAAGCGGTCTACGACGCCTACAAGTCGGGCGAACTTGTCGACCTGCGCGTGCAGCGTGTCACCAACACCGTCATCGATCTGTACGACCCTGCCCTGTACCCGGAGGACCTGATTCCGAGCCCTGTCGAGTGCGACGACTACGACGAAGACGACGACGACGACGACTACTGCCGACCGGCGCCGGCTCGCTGTCCGTCACCGCAGCCGAAGCGCTACGTCTGCAAGCAGGTCAAGGTCATCCAAACGCCGACCGTCATGGTCACGCCGTGCAACAAGCAGCCGCAGTGCATCGGCGCCAACTTCCAGATTGCGGCCGCGGCGTCCCAGGGGCCTGTTGCCGAGTCGCTGGCCGACGACTTTCCGTCGACCGGCATTGCCTTGCTGTCCGCGGAAAGAGGCGACGAGCCGTTCGACACGGACCCGACCTACCTGGCCTACGTGTGCAGCGCCGAGGAGTACAAGGCGTTCCTCGAAAGCGACCTGTACAAGCTGTACGACGAAAACTATACCATCCGCGCACAGCTGTTCAGCGGATGTTGCCAGTCTGGCGAGCTGATCATTGTGTCAACTCTGGCCAAGAACGACACTGCGCCCTCGCTGATGCTCTACAACTCGGAGACCGCGGCCCGCAAATCCGTGCCTGGCCTCCTTAAGCGCAACAAGTACATCGACGAGCAGGGCACTCGCTACTTGCTCCAGCGCGTCAAGCGTGCACAGGTCCAGATTGGCCGCCAAGTGCTGTCCATGGCTGCGCCGGTCAGAATTGGCGTCAAAGACGACAACGAAGGCCTGCGACCTGGACAGCTGGCCGGACCGGGCAAAGCAGAACAGCAAGCCAGTGCCATCAAGCAGGCGCAGCAGCTGATCCGCGAATGGGCCACTGTGGGCGGTTTCATCACGGCCTTGGTCAACGACGTCGAGCCGGAGCGCAGATCCATAACGGCCAGCGCGTCCAACCTGCAGCGCATTGCCGGCGACTTGCGTCGCTTGCAGGAGACAAAAACCGCCACGAAGCAGGACAAAGACGCCTACAAGGAGCTGCGCAAGGCCGCCATCGAGCAGTACGAGAACGGCAAGATGCAACTCAAAACCCTGGTCGGCAAGCTGTCCGGCTCCGTCGGCGGCCTGACCAAAAAGCTGGACGACATGCAACTGGTCGGCAGCACGGCCGACACGGACAAGCTCAAGTCCAACGCGCTGTTCACGTCGACCGAGGTGTCGTTCATGGCACAGCGGCTGCTGACAGCGGCTGCGTCGTTTGTCCGGCCCTTGGAGGACATCGGCGAAGAGTATTCGAAGCGCGCACAGACCGTCCGCTACTTGTCGCAGATTGTCAGCCCCCGCGTCGGCCAGCTCGACTTTGACGAGATATTCGCCACTGCCGTCAACGCACGCAAAGACCTGAAGCACATAGTCGACAGACTGGTCGGCTTTTCGAAAAACACCGACAAGCGCCTCTCGGACATTGCGCAGCTGACCAAGAAAGCGGCAATCAAGCTCGACAAGAAGTCCGCCAAGAAAAAAGAGGAAGAAAAGAAGCGCCGCGAGGAACTGCGCAAGGACCTGCGCACCATTGTCGAGCTGCTGAGCCAGTCCGAGTTCGGCTTGGACATCGGTCAACAGTCGTGCCCGCCGGGATACATTGCCGTATTCTACGACCGCGAAATTGGCTACTTTAGCGGCTTTTCCACGAACTGCTTGATTGACGGACAGTACGGCCTTGTCACCTATCGAGGAGACAAGCCGTCTGGACGCGCTTTCCTCATCGTGGCCGACGAGTACATCTCGCAGGGCAAGATCACCGCTCCGATGCGCCCGACCGTTGTCTACGCCGCTTCCACCATGGAGCAGGCGCAGAACGCTCTGCGGGAAAAGACGCTCAGCGATCCGTCGTTTGAGTTTGTCAGCGGGCTGCGCGTCAAGATCAAAAGCGACCAGCGGCGCCAGGCCTACAGCATCGTTTTGGTGCCGGAGGTCTTCTCCGCTGACTCCATGGGCGCCCAGTCCGTCGGTGCCGTGTTCGGTCCGTCACCGGCGTCCGACAGCTTTGACTACTTGCCGCTGCGCGACGCGTTCCGCCAGTACGTCGAGGAGTCGCGCCGCGTGACCGATCGCTCGAAGCGCCAGAAGATCGCCGAGGCAATCGGCGCCGGCGCCATTGCCCAGCTCATCAAGGGCAACGCCGACAACGTGCACTTGTTGTCGACCATCTGCACCGCAATGCTGCGCGACCTGTTCCTCGGCCTGGAGCAGGACAGCTGCGTGACGCCCGAGTCGTTGCGCTTGCTCGAGGAGATCCAGGCCTTCTTCGAGGTGGCCGGCCAGACCGTCGTGCCTGACAAGCGTCCTGCCCAGAAGGATCTCGATCGCTCCCTGCAGGCCATGATGCGCCTGGCGGCGGCCGCCGAACAGAAGATGGCCAAAAAGCAGCCTGTGCCGCGCGAGGCCAAGTCGCGCGACGCGAAGAGCCTGCAGTCCGCGCTGGTCGAAGAGGTGTTTGCCGGGCCGTGGGCCAACGCCGAGTCCGGCAAGTTTGTCTACGCCAACCGAGCGGCCAACCTGTACCTGGCCGACGTTGTGCGCTATCCGTTGCACCTCTTCGACGCGCTCAAGGGCATTTTGCTGGCCGTGGCGCGCTCGGTGCCGCTGCTCGATCCGGTGGAAGGAAATTTCATTGTTGCCGAGTGGGACACGGCTGCTCTTTTCACGGCCGCAAAGATGGGACGGCTGCCGTCGTCCAGAGAGGTCGCGGGCAAGAAGAAGGACAAGAAGGACAAGGTTGCTGTTAAAAAGGCCAAAAAGGCTCCGCAGCAACAACAACAAGAACAACAACAACAACAACAACAACAAGAACAACAACAACAACAACAACCTGCGCCGCAACAAAATCCGCCTCAGACTCAGACTGAAGTCGAAGGTGCACCAGGCACAGGACCCGGTCAACAAACGATCAATTCCTCTATTGACGAAATCGAAGACATCTTCCGTAGCGCTATTGCTGCGAACCAAAAGTAAACCTGTCTTTGGCAGGCCGGCTTTCGTGTCATAATGAATTTCACAAAAAAGTTCTTCGTTCCCACGTCTAACCTCAAAGATGAGCAAAAGACTTCGAGATTGTACATGCCCAATCATAGACTTGCGTCATTCAGTGTTTCACGAAAAAACAAAGCCAGCATCCTATGACCCATATGAATTGGTACTTTCGACAAAGAAAATTTCTACTGGTGTGTTTAAAAGAGACCCAAGGCGTCTTTTGTGCGACAAGCACCGAGTCAAATGCGAAAATGCTCGTTCTTTTCTGTTGCATCTAACAGAAAGAACGAACAAAAAAATCGAAACCTGTATCGGCTTGACAACACAAAGAGTCTCAATAACAACACTGCAAGGTCCCTTTGTTCCGCTGATGTCAATTGCCGCCATAAAGACAAAGGCGGGCGCCTCTTTCGGCCGTTACGCCAGCAAGGGTGCTGCGTACGCGGTGCGCGCGATCTGTCTGTCTCTGGTGGACTTGCCGCTTGGTGACTATTGCATTGCTTGGATTTTAGAGTTTTTGATTGGACACAAGGCCGCGTTGGCGTTTGAATGCATTACCACAAATGGCGTTAGATTCACGAACAAGACGAAAAAAGAAGTTCTCAAAAAACTGAACGAGCGAACTTGCTTAGTTTCCGTTGTGACAGCGGTGCGAAAAAGCGTTGAATCTATCAGGAGTTCGAAACAATTGTCCAATAAGAAATAACCACCAGAAGGGCCAGGTTGAAATAAAAATTTATTGTATTAAGATTTTAAAAATTAAATTTTAAATAATAGTAAATTTCCACTGGTCAAATTTTTGCAAGCTCAATCGGTGTCAAACTCACGAGCACCGCTTGCGAAACGCTTCCCGGTCACTGGACGGACAGAGAAACTTGAATTCGTCCGGCATATCATCAAGCTGAGCCAAATTGTCTTTGTGTAATTCTTGCAAGGCGCCGTTTCGTTGGAACTTGTTGATCAACGTCCACAACCGCGCGTAGGTCGGAATGTCAGTCAGCATCGGATTGACGGGTTCTTCAGCGGTTCCGAACGATTGCAGGTTGGCGTGGTCGAGAATTTTTGCGACAACAAGGTATTTTTGAAGGCGAGTGTGGTTTTCGTAAAGGAAGGTCAGAAAGAGCAAGTCTTCCTCTTTGACCGTGCAAGTCCAATAGTAAACGTTCTGCAGGAATGCGCGAATTGAAAAGAGGGCCGGTTTGAGTTCAGGGAGCTCTCCACAGGCAAGAACTTGGTCGGGCGAACTGGCAAGGTCGATGGTTTCGTCTTGCGCATTCTGAGCCACATTTCTCAGCAGGTGGCGGATTGTACCGTTCGATTGCAGTTCGGCCAATTGGTTTTGTAGCGAGAGGACGTTTTGGAATGTCATCGTTGAAGTGTTCGAGTTTTTTTAATCGCTCTGAAAATACTCAACATTCCAACAACGCAAAGCAAGTGACCAACTCAACACCTAAATCTAAACTTTGAACCACAACAGAACCCGAAAAGCACACTCATGTCCACGAAAGACCCCAGCACCATCCCGCTGGGCGAAACAGAAGAAGAATACGCTGAAGCCGTCACGAAGGCCTACCAGGCGTCAAAGGCAGACCTGGAAGTCTTTTGGCGCAACAGCACCCGCGCCCGGAACATCTACGAGGAGGCGCGGAAGGACTACGTCGTTCTCGAGAAGATGCACAAGTCCCTGAAAAACGAAGAAGACGTGCTGAAGCGCGACGGCAGGCGCTCCAAGATCAAAGAGGACGACATCAAGGGCCAGCTGCAGTTTTTAGAGAGCCAGTCGTTCAAAATCAACAACAGGATCGAGGAGCTGCGCAACAAACTGAGCGGTTCGCAGACGCGGACGTATAGCAAGAAACGCAAAAAATAAACCGTTTATTTGAACAGGCTGTTCTTGGGCAGCTTGGAATTCGGCGGAAGGCGCTTGCAGTCTTGTCTGTGCCCAGATTTCCAGTCCCGGCGCTGGCATTCCTCGTCGCAGTATGACCTCTGACCGCAGCCACCGCACTTGCGCATCTTCCTGCCCCATTTTTTACACGAAGAACATATGCGCACGTCTTTCGGGTCGACGCCGTCTGAGCAGTATATGCTGATGATCTGCCCTTGGTCGCTTTTGATGGATAGCACCCCTGGTCCGTCTTTTTGAGACATTGTTGCACGTTTCTGTTAAGCAAGGGTGTTTTCATGTACGTTTGCAACTGTAATTCAAAGAATTATGGGCTATTAGGAGTTAGGAACCTTTGCGTAAAGATGGTCTCCGTTGGATTTTGCGCGGCTCCCCTGCTGAGACGCTCCTGTGCTGAGACGTTGCTCTGGGCGAAAAATAAATACGAGGGTCCCGAAAAATAGTGAGGGGTGGGGATTGGACACCCTTCTGGAGCGTGTGCGGAGTTATAAAAAATCGCGAAAGTGACATTTGACATTTCGGTTTTAAACCCGAAAATGCAATAAAAAATTTTTTGGTAGTCGACCACCCCCTCTGAAAGAATTTTTCTCTGCTCTGAGACGCTCGTCTCAGCTGAAAAATAAATACAAGGTCTTCAAGATCCCACTAATCAATTAACGATTCTCGCTAATCAATTAGTGGTAATTCAGTTCCCGACGACCTCACTCTGGGATACTATTGTTGCTGAGCAGCTCTTCTCCTAAGACCTTCTCTTCTGAGACTCCCGCCCTCAAGACCTTTTCTTCTGAGACGCTCCTCTGAGCGAAAAATAAATACGGGGTCTCAAAAAAATAGTGAGGGGTGGGGATTGGACACGAAAATTTCGAGGCCGATTGGCTAAAATCGAAAGTGACAAATCGCGAAAGTGACATTTGACATTTGGGTTTTAAGCCCGAAAATGCAATAAAAAATTTTTTGGTGGTCGACCACCCCCTCCGAGAGAATTTTTTCCGTTCTGAGACGCTCCTCTCAGCCGAAAAATAAATACAAGGTCTTCAAGCTCCCACTAATCAATTAGAGATCCCACTAATCGATTAGTGATTTATACTGATCGATCAGCAGTTCATTGGATTCTCTAGAATTCAAGAACCACTAATTGATTATTGGGATCGCTAATTGATTAGTGGAGCTTGAAGCTCTTGTATTTATTTTTCGGTCGAGAGGAGCGTCCCAGAGCGGAAAAAAAATCTCTCAGAGGGGGTGGTCGACCACCGAAAAAATTTTTATTGCATTTTCGGGTTTAAAATCCAAATGTCAGATGTCACTTTCGCGATTTTTTATAACTCCGCACACGCTCCAGAAAGGTGTCCAATCCCCACCCCTCACTATTTTTCGGGACCCTCGTATTTATTTTTCGCCCAGCGCACCGTCTCAGCACAGAAGCCGACGAGGAAAATCCGAACCCCAATTCACCAAAACAGGATACCCGGTTGATTTATTCTATTCACAAAGCTACGGCGCCTCGCTGCCCAGACGACGCGCAGTCCTGCCTTGCTTAGACAAGGTTGTACGTGATCTGTGTCTGGTCCGGAAACTTGGTGTCCCCGAAGCCCAGCCAGACCTTCTTGACTCCCTTGCCGGTGCGGTTGTCGGACAGCTGTCCGGCGCCCTCGACGAGACGCGAAAACTTTCGCGTTGTCGGGTCGTAACGCCAGTGCTTGCCGACAGACTCGCGGACGTTGATCATCTGGCCCTGCATGTGGTACTTGTGCAAGTCGATGCTCCAGTTGATGTTGCCTTCGTTGATGCCCCACTTGACCTCGAACCAGGACGCCGCCGAGTAGTCGGCCGTCTTGGAGATGCCCTTGCTTCTGTTGGTCGTGACCGGCGTCATGCGCGCCACCGTGGTGTCGATAATATTGATTCGGCGCGGGATGTTGCACTCGGTAATAGGAATCAGCGTGGCGATCCAGTCGCCGCGATCGGTACCGCGGAACAGCTCGCTGCCGCTTTGGATCGGCTTCAAGCCCCAGCCGGCGACAACGCCCATCGGGTAGGAGTTGCGCAGGTGCGAGACGAGCTTTTCGTTGACGACCATGGACGCGTGGTGGAACGTGAACGAGCCCTGGATCATCTTGTCGCCGACCGTCGAACCGAGCGTCATGTTCGACACGCCGATCACGTTGAAGCCCATTTCGTAGCCGGACTGCAGCAGGATGCACGTGTACATGCGCAGCTCGATGAACGGCCGGTGGATGATGATGTTGCACAGCGGGTTGATGTTCTTGTTGGCCATCGAGCGCCACGAGACGAGGTTGTTCGGCATCATGAGAATCGCTGTCATGATGGCGCGCAGCAGCGGGTTGTGCTCTTCGTGGACCTTGTTCCAGCGGTAGACAAAGTGACCGCGCGCGTGCTTCTTCAGCTTCTGCGAGACGCGGATCTCTTGGCCGTCGTGCAGGCCGCCGGAGCTGTGGTGGCCGACGGCCATCGGGGTGCTGCCCGGCTGCTGAGCGCCCGCAGACAGCGCGCTGGTGATTTTGCGCAGTCGCTCGAGCGGATTGCGCGAGAACATGGCGCCGGTCGCTGACATGCTCGACGCCGCGCGGCTTTCCATGCTCTGCGTGTCCTGCGCGTACTTGCTTTCGGCGGCGTGCATCTGGTCGTACTCGCGCTGGCGCAGCTCGGCGCGCATCTGTTCGGTCTGTCGACGCGACGAAGCGGCGATGTCTCTGTCGAAGCTGCGCGCAGCTTGGCCAGCTTGCATGCGGCGGCGGTTGACCTCAGCGCGGCGAGCGGCGAAGCGCTCCTCGGCAGTGTAGTAGCTGGCCGCGCCGCTCGTGTAGTCCGATTCGTTGATGTCGACGTCGATCATGTGTTCGGCGTACTCGGAAGTGATGTGAGCCGGCGCGGTGTACATGTGGGCCCCGAAGTACTCGTCGGCGAACTCCGGCTTGTGGGTGTTGGCCATCGCGAACGACGAGCTGAAGAAGCTCTTGGCCTTCGGGTGGAACTTGTTGCCCATGTCGGACTGGGCCAGCATCGGGTGGCCGATGATGCCGCGGACTGCGTCGAACGGCGCTTTCAGCGGGCCTTTGCCTGACACGTTCCACAAATTGACGTAGGTGCGGAAGCCGGTGCGCTCGTCCGCAGGCAAGATCACCGGTTCTTGCACGCGGCTGATTTTGCGAAGAAGCTCCTGTGTCATCGTCAACGGCGCACGGAAGAAGAACTTGGCTTCCTTGATTCCGTCATCGACAGCAGCTCCGGCGCTGGCGAAGCCTTGTTCAAGATAGCTTGTTCCGGTCGTGCTTGGGGCGGCCGGCATGGCTTCGTCGATGACGGTCTGCAAGGCTGAAACGGCGTTGCCGTAGGAGCGGTTGGCTTGCTTGAGCTCCTCGATGTCGTCGTTGCCGAGCTTCTTGCTCGCCACCAAGGCACGCGCCCAGGATTTCATGGCCTCGTTTTCGAACGAGAAGTCGCTGGAGATGCTCTGGTACTTGCGCGACAGTCGCAGGAGGTTTTCTTTGCTGGAACGCACCGCCTGGAGGTAGTTCTCGCCGACGTCATTTGCCGGAGCTAGCACTGCCTGGGAAATGGACTCTGGCACGTTGACGATGTTGAGGTTGCCCCCTTGCCCTTGCTGTTTTTGCTTGTAACCGAAACTTTTCGTGGTGGCACTGGAGAAACTGGTCTCCAACAGAATTTCGCCTTCGTCCTCGATCTCTTTTTTGGTAGCTTGGTCTGCCTTGTCGTATTTTTTGCGTGCATCCGAGATAACTTTCTTTGTCCCGGCGTTGATTGCTTTGGCCAACGATTTCGCGGTCTTGGAGTTGTTGTTTTTCTCTTCGACAGTCACAACGTTATTCATGACGTAGTCGGCAGTCTGCGCAATGACGTGTTTGACAATGGTCTTGTCGACCATCCCCTCGGAGATGCGCCGGAACAACGCATTGACAATCTCGGTGCGGCCGTCTTCTGCGTTTTGCAGTTTTTCTTCATCTGTTTTGCCTTGCTCGTTTCCCTTCGCAATATCCGATAGTGCCGAAAGGTAGTCTTCAAATCGTGCCTCCTCAAAGGTACTGTTGCCTGAAGCATCCTTGTTAGCTCCCTGTTCGAGCACACGAGCAATATAACTCGCCAGAGGCAGAGCTTGAAGAAAGCTGTTCGGGTCCGGCATCACAAACAAAGGGTCGTATTTGGACTGGCCGTCCGCTGCGCCGCGAGGCGCGGGCGCATCCGGGCCTTCAGCTGGAGCCTTCAAAAAGAGCGGCTGGCGCGCCATGTAGATCAACTCGAAAACGGCCAGCTCCGTGTCGGCCTTGGGGCTGAACCACTCGGACACGTACTCCTTCTTCATCACCTCGGAGTGCATGAAGTAGTTGTGCATCTTGCCGGTCAGCTCTTTGATGACATCGATCGCTTTGCGGACGCGGTCGAGCTTTGGGTCGTCCTCAGAGGCCACCCAGCCCTTGTCGGCTGCTTGCTCGGCGTACGTTTGCAGTCCCGCCCAGTTGGCCATGCCGGCCGGCCAGCGCCCGAAGCCTGTCTGGAATGTGGGCAAGTCGAGGCCGCCGTATGCGTTGGACACCCATTGGGTGACGCCGCCGGCTTTCTCTCCGGCCCATTTGCCGTTGGCGTCAACCGAAAATTTGATGTTCTCGAGGGCGAGGGCTTCGAAGTAGTCGCTGCTGTAGCCGACGTTCTCCCACTCTTTCATGAGCGAGAAGACGTCGTTGACCACGTCGCACCACTGCAAGCACTGCATGTCGCCAAACATTCCGCCGGCCGCCGTGCTGGCAGCGTCGCGCAGATCGCGCGTGGTGTAGACGTTGACGTCCAGCTGGCCGAGGTATTCGGCCGGGAAGACCTGCTTGGCGTGCGAGTCGACCGCCAGCATCATGTAGATGCTGCGCTTCGGGTTGGAGTCGCCGTCGAGCGACTCGAACTCGTGCGGCGTCTCGTAGTCCTCGAGCTCCTCGAACGCGCCGGTCTGCGCCAGCCGGGCGTTGATGCGGTCGGCCAGCGCCTTGGTGTGCTCGCTGAGCGGGCCGCCGGCCTTGCGCTTGTCGAACGCACCGGACGCCTCGAGCGCCTTGATGAACGACAGCTTGCGGTAGTCGTCCTGGTCGAAGTCGTAGAGGTGGATCGACCGCTGGTCGGTTTCAAAGTTGTTGTACGGCCGACCGCGGAACTCGTAGATCATGCCGTACCACTCGCCGACAGCGGTGTTGCTGATGAGCGGGTCGGCGCGCTCGCCGTTGTCGCGGACGGTGAACTCGCGCGTTTCGAAGATTGGGATTTCGCCGCGGAACGTGCCGTTCGACTGCGGTCCCTCGACGAAGCGCGTGATGCCGTCGGCGCCCATTTGGTAGTAGCGCGTGAGCGATCCCTGGCGGACCATCGACTCGTTGTACGGGAACTTTTTGAACACGATCAGCGTGTCGGCGCGGCCTTGGTGGCTCTGGATGCGCATCTGCTCCTCGACGACCATGCGGTCGAACGTCTCCTCGTCGAGCGCCAGAGCAGCAAAGCGGGCCGCCTCTCGCTCCTCGATGCGCTCTTGGGTGAGGTCGTAGTTGTTGAAGAGCTCCATCTTTTCGCGGAAGTAGTTCTTGCAGGTCAGCAGCGCCACCAACGTGTGATAGTTGACGGTCTCCTGGCAGGACTGCGCAATGCCGGCAATGTTGCGGCGGTACTGCTGCTCGCCTTCCGGCGTGCCGAGCAGATCGCCTTCCATGATAAAGCCGAGCCCGAGGCGCTGGACCGAGTCCTCGAACGAGCGGCTGGTGCTGGAAATGAGACGCGGCACACCTTCGTTGGGCACGGGCGTTGCCAGCGTTGTCTGGAACTCGTAGGTGTTGAACTTGATGTTCTGGTCGGCCGTCTCCAGCCACGGCATGACGCGGATGTACCACTCGATGTCGTCGAGGATGAAGCCTTCGATCGTATCGCGCAGGTACATGTTCTTGCCGTTGTACAGGTGGAACAGGTCGTAGTTGGTGTAGTTGACGTTCTCGCCGTAGTGCTGGCGCGGGTCGATCGGCGGCCGGCCGAACATGCGTTCGAGCACGGCCATGCGGTCGACGCCTGGAGCGCGGCCGCTGAGCTGGGAGAAGTTCTGCTGCTGCGCAGAGACGATTCCGACGTTGTCAGAGAAATTGGACATCGGAACGGATCAAGCCTTTCTAAAGGTAACAATAAGAGGGTGATAGGGGGCGCGGGGCGGTGGGTATCCTTTCGGTCCTGATCTTGTTACTTCTAGGGTCGCGCCGTTTGTTTTCTGTAATCCATCTTTTTTATTATTTCGCGCTAGCCTCAATTTGCGGCCGGGTCCCAGCGCCGCTCGTTAGAGCGTCCCGTTGCGCCGCCGCGGAGCGCAGCGATTTGATTGAACTGCACTGCTCCAACGCAGCGCGCACGTTGGAGATGCGCGGTCTCGACGGCCGCACGGCCAGCGCGCCTTCCTCCGTCAGCACCGCGCGGTGGTTCTGCCGCGCCAGGCTGCACTCCAGGAACGACTCGTTCAGCTGGCCGGTCATCACCTGTGCGGCCGACGTTGCGCGCAGCTCGACCAGCCCGCTGCCGTTGCCCAGCGGCACGGCGAACTGGACCGGGTCGGCCGGGTTGCTGAACGGTTGTTCTTGGTCGCCGTCGGTCGCCACGAGCGCCTGGCTGCTGCTGTTGTTGAACAGCACTACGGCCGACTGGCCGACGGAACGCGAGCCGGTGTCGGCCGCCGCTGTTGCCGCCCTGCCGAAGCCGGAGCCGAACGCCGGCCGGGCCGACGAGCGGGCCAGCGCTTCGGTGCGGGCCAGGACCGAGACGTAGTTCTCGGCGCGCGTGCTCTCGTTCTTGAGAAGCTGGTCGCAGTCGTACAGGCAGCTGCGCAGCGCGCTGGACAGGTTTATCAGCAAGCGGGAGCCGGCGATGGTCGTCTTGGAGGCGCGCTTCAGCACCTCGCGGTACCGACGGACGCTGGCCTCGGCGGGCAGGAGCTCGGCGATCACCTTCTGGAGGCGCTCGCAGATCTCGGACGACTCCTTGTGGTGCTTGATGATGTCGGCGCGCAGCTGGTCGGCGTCGACGTCTTTGTTGTTGTCGATGATGCTCTGGACGAAGGCGTGCAGCGACTCCTCGTTGGAGCGTTTGGTGCCGATGCCCTTCTGGGCGGTGCTCTCGCGCACGTGTTTGTTGGCCAGCTTGCGCATGCGCTTCGACGACAGCTGTTTCTTGTTTTTGCGCTTGCGCTTTTTCTCGTCCTTGCGCAGACCGGTCTCCATGGCGACCATGAGCTCGGCCTCGAGGTCGAAGTCGACATTGTCCGCCATGTCCGTGGGCACGCGGCTGGCCGGCGAAGCGGTCGCCGAATTTGACAACGGGGAGTCTGGCGCCTCCTCTTCCGACTGCGATTGGCCGTCTTCGTCGAACTTGATGGAAAACATTGTTGGTGCGTTGGTGGTCGGGAGGGCGTGGGATATTCAATCAATTTGAGCGAAAAGCAGGTTTTTTATTGATTGCTTTAAGCACTGAACAGACCGGCGGACGGCCAGTCTCAACTATCAACAATGGACGCGTCAGACTTCATTCTTGTCTGCGGCGTGCTGACAGTGATCGTGGGCGTTTTTGCCGTTTGCACCGGCGACGTGTACTACAACAGCTACGGCAAAGAAGGCTGCATCGTCGTGCCGGGCGCAAAGCCGGCCAAGCAGTTGAGCAAGTCGGAGCCAGCGGCGACAAAGTCCTCCGGCAGACGGTAGAAGCAGATTTCGTCTGTGCACAGCTGGGCAACGTAGCACGAGCCGATGCGCAGCTCCGGGTAGTGGTCGACCATCATCTTGCGGTAGAATAAAAGCTGGAGGAACGCCTGGTGCAGCGGGCTGTTGTTGTACTTTTTGCTGAGCCTGCGCGGCTGCGTGAGCGGGCCGGTGGCGCGCCTGAAGTAGTTCTCGCCGCCGACTTTGACCTCGACCAGGCAGACGGCGCCGGTCTTCTCGGACAGACACATGAGGTCGATGGCCGACGCCAGGCCGATCTGCTCGTAGTAGTCGGCAAACTCCGACAGCACCGGGTGCAGGCGCTTCCTCTTCAGGGCTTCGAAAAACCGCTCCAGGTGCTCGCACATCAGCGCCTGTGGCCCGTACACGGCTCGCAGCGCCCGCTCGCCGCCGCCGTTGACCAGCAAGCGCATCTGCTCGTGGACAAGCTTGCCGCGAGACGTGCCGTGCCACGGCCGCGACAAGCCGGTCGAGCGCTTCTGGCTGGCGTACTGCGGGCAGGAGCGCATGGCCTGTTTGTAGTCGTAGTCCGGGAAGCAGACGGTCTGCAGGCGCCGGCGCAGACCGCGGAAGCGCTTCGCCTTGGCCAGCGGGTCGAGCGACGATCTGACGACAAAGCACTGCTGCTCGTGGTCGAAGGAGACCAGTTGGGCGCGCGGGTGGCCGTGCAGCAGCTCGACTAGTCTTGCAGCTTCGGCTCTTTTGTCTTTGACTTGCTGTCCTGCGCGCCCAGCGCTATCAGCACGGCGCGCTGAAGCTGAGACGGCGGCGTCTGATCGAGGCCTTTTAAGCCCGTCAGCGAGCCGGTCGGCAGGCGCGGAGCGCTTGCGCTTTGCTCTTCGGACGTGTCGGGCGATTTCTTGTGCTTGCTCTTCGACGATCTTCTGGCGGTGCGCTTTGGCGCTCTGCTGGGCGGCGGCGGCGGCGGCGCGGCTGTCGCAGCGGCTGCCTCTTGCGCACGCCGCGCGCGCTTTGGCCGCCTCTTGGTTGTTTGTGAGGATAGCTTCGATCCAGTCAACGGCGCCGGCGACGCTGTTGGTGTCGTTGTCGTTGTCGTCGGCGGTGGCGGCGCCGTTGGCGACAGCGGTCCAGAGGGTCGCAATTTTGGCGGCTCTGCTTTGGCAGTGGACTTCTCGGTCAGCGGCAGGAGTGGGCCTTGCCGCGCAGACGATTGTTGCTTTGGCGGCGGCTGGTTCGTTGCCCTGTGCCGGAGCAGATTTGATTTTCCGCGGACGAACTGCTCGGCGCGGCGGTGGTTGTACATCAGGACACAGGCCACCAGGAGCACCTGCACCAGCGCCAGGCACACGGCCAGCGGCGACGCTATCAGCACCCACGAGGCGCGAACTGGCGACAGAATCCGCGCGAGCACGCTGTCGGTGGCGTGGCGCGTTTCAGCCTCGATGCGCTCCTGCGCCGTGCCGGAGCAGTCAATCTCTGCCGTGCCGGGCGCCTGCAGGTAGGCCGACATGTCACCGGAAATCGACTTGCGCGGCGCGCGCCGGCGAGCCATCTGCAGCACGACGATGGGCAGCGACGAGTGCTTGTCGAAGGCCGCCAGGTAGGCCACGTAGGGTCGCACGCGCTCCAGCGCTTCGCTGCTGACAAAGAGCACCAGGAAGACCATGGTGCGCAGCAGCAGCTCGCCGAACGCCAGCGACTGCGGCAGCGAGTTCTCGCCGGGGAGCAGCGCCAGCACGAGGAACACCAAGACATCGACGCCGCGCAGCTGGAACCTGAAGAACGTCTGCAGCGACAGCAGGTAGAGCACGGCGAGCCTGGCACCGCGGACCAGAAACGGCAGCTGGTCGCCAAAGAACGCCGAGTCGCCGAGCAGGGCGTTTTCGTCGTGTACGTGCCTGCCGTCGTGGAACAGCGCGCCGTAGCAGACCCAGACGGCCCACAGCGCGACGGCGGCCCACGCGTCCAACGGCCGCGGGTACAGACTCTCGTAGAACGACGGCTGGCTGTGCAGCGCCGAGCCCAGCACCAGCGTCAGGCGCGACTCCTGCTTGCAGTCGACGCAGTAGGCCTGGTTGCGCGCCGAGGCCGTCTGGCGCAGCTGCTCGGTGTACTGCCGCACGAACAGCAGCAGCGTGGCGCCCAACAGCACGATCACGGTGTACGCCTGCAGCTGGCACCAGTAGGCGCGGTTGGCGATGGCAAACGACGCGAGCGCCAGCACGAGCACCACGATGGCCAGGTCGAGCCGGTAGTAGCTGACCGGCCGCAGCGATATGTCGACCCACTGCGTCCGGGTGGCCGAGCTTGCGTGTGATTGGGACATTGTTTGTACGCGAAAGCGGCGGAACCGGTTCCTAATTCGGTCACTCAAATGCACGCTGGCCGCCGTCTTTCAGCGCGGGCGTTTATTCGTCTGGTTGCTCGCGGTCGCGGTCGTACTGCGCCGGGGGCTTGCCGTTTTTGACGGGCTTCTTTCTCTGGTACTCTGCGGCCGGCGGCGGCGGCGAGGAAGCCACTGGGCGAACGGAGAACTGCGGCGGCTGGCCAGAGAACTGCACCGGAGGCCCCGGGTTGACGCTTTGCAGGTACTGCTGCAGGCTGTGATGCTGCTGCTGCTGCTGCTGCTGGTTCTGACGGAACTGGAACTGCTGCCTCGGGATAGGCTGCGCCGGCGCAAACTGTTGCGCATGGTGGCCTTGCTGCACGTCCGCCGGATAGCCGACGGTCGACACAGAGCTGGCCTGCAGATCGAGGAACTTGGCGCGCACCGACGCAAACTGGTACAGCTGGCCCCACAGCATGTTGGCGGCCAGGTGCCTGTAGTCGCCGTCCCGTGCAGCGTCCTCGTTGGCCATCAGCGCCTTGTAGACAACGACTGCCGTCGTCAGCACAGGCAGTTTCAGGAACAGGAACCAGTCGTGCGGCGTGCCGACCACGCTGGCCGGCGGCAGGCCAGGCGAGAGCATGTACACGCTCTCTATCAGCTGCTCCACTTGGCGCCGCGCAGTCACCAGATGGTCTGGCTTGGGCGACTTTTGCGCGATGAACTTCTCGACGCAGAACTGCTGCTGCATGACCGCCGGCGTGTCCAGCGGCGTGCTGCACTGGCCCAGGGCGAACAGCTTGCTGTAGAGGCGGTTGCGCTGGTTGGCGGCGTGCACCTGCAGTACGTCGGTGTAGTAGCCTGTGCTCATTTGGCGGTCGAACCTGGCGCTTTTTTGCCAGTGTGACAGGCCGTTAATATTTTTTCGGTGTGGTTCATTCAGAAGCAGATCTCCGGCCGCTCGGGGCTACTCGACTTCCATGCCCCAAATGCAGCCGAGAACACGCGGCACCGAGACCCGTACAAGCTCTTCTGCGCAAGCCAGCCATGGCTTCGAGCGGATGTGCAGTCCGGACAGCGAGAGCATCGTGCCTCTCATCAGTGCCTCGAGGAACTTGTCGAGCAGCTTTTGCAGTTTGTAGAGCTGGAATGCAGCTTCGTCGCAGTGCAGACTGGCCACCAGGAGGCGTTTCAATTTATCTAGGGCTTTGCGGGACGCGGCCATGTCCCCGTCGCACCATTCCTCTGTGAAGTCGACAAAGGACGCATCGAGCTCTCCGTTGTCGCGGTCTATTGTCTGCGCAATGGAGCTGGCCAGCATTACAGCGTAATTAACAGGGCACATGCAAAATTCGACGGTGCCGGCGTGAATTCCAATCAAGCAAGTGACCCATTTGTGCAATTCGGCCTGCAGAAACTGCATTTCGTCCGCGCCCGGGCTGGCACCGCGCCTTCCAGTTTCTCGGTGTGTCATAATTTTTGTTCGCGCTCTGTCGCCTCAGTCCAGATACTCAACGGGCAACAAATTGGCCCAAATTCAACGAATTAAAAAAACCACCTCGACCAAATCCAACGATGCTCATCGTCTACATCGTCTTGCTGTGCACGCTGGCGGCCTTGGCGCTGATGGCGGCGATGCCAGTGGCGTTCGTTCCGTGCTTCCTGTTCTTCTTTCCGCTGCTGGCGCTCTACTCGACGTTCAGCGGCGACCACTGTGCGCCGCTGCGCCACCTGCCAGTGGTCAAGTTCTGTCTCGGTGCTCGGTTCGGCGCAGCGCCCAGGCCGCTCAGGCGGACAACGATCTACGCCTGCGAGCCGCACGGCCTCTGCTGCTCGCACCTGTCGCTGTTCGCCAACCCCGGCTCGGAGCTGAACGACGACCAGTGCATGCCGGTTCACGTCGTCGCTGACTGGCGCGCGTTTCTTGTGCCGCTGGTGCGCGAAGTGTACGCGCTGGTCGGCATCATCACCAACCTGCGCTTCCAAATGGCGGCCGCTCTGAGCCGCGGCGACAGTCTGGCGCTGTCGCCGAGCGGCGTGGCAGGCAAAGAGCTCGCGGTGCACTGCAGCGACGTGCGCGGCGGCGCCATCAGCGTGCTGCGGCGGAGGCGCGTGCCCGGCTTTGTGCGCATGGCCGCGCAGTACAACTGCGACATCGTGCCGGTTCTGTCGCGCGACGAGAATGTGGCCTACGGCAAACCGGCCAGCGACGCCGGCCAGCCTCCGAAGTGGTGGGCGACGACCAGCGTCTCGGGCCGGTGGATTTTCTTCCCGGAGCAGGCCGAAATGCTGGTCGACTGCGGCGAGCCGATCGACTGCAGCGGAGTCGACCACCTGGACGACTTTGCGCTGCAAGGCCTGGCCGACAAGTATTACGAGCAACTGCGCAAGCTGGCACCGCGCGGCCGCGAGCTGGTCGTGGTGGACAGGACCGACAGTGACAAATGAATTGTTTATTCGACGTACGTGAACATCTTGTGCTCGTCCTTGTACGCTTCGACCAGCGCTTTCTGGTCACCACCGCCGCCGCCGCCGCCGAACCAGTACTTGAAGCTGAATATGCTCAGCTTCTCGCTCGGCTCCGCGTCCGCCGCGCCTGCCTTGTGGTGCTTGATCGGCTTGGCAATGGCCGGCTTCGGCTTCGAGCGCTGCTTGCTGAACCTCTCGCCCTTGCGGATCTTCAACGAGCGCACGGCGTTGCCGCGCGCCACGCCCAGGTGGGCCTGCATTTCGTGGTCGAGGCCGTCGTTGTCCAGCAGGCGCGCCACTTTGTCCGGGACGCGGTTCTTGTACACGGCGGCCAGCGGCTCCTCCTCGCGCAAGCGCCGCGAACGACGTGTCGGCACCGCCTGGCCCTCCACGCCGAAAACAATTGTGTAGGTCTGGTTGGACGCTTCGTAGTCGATGCTCTTGACGTCAAAGCCCGCCGTCTGGCACTGGCTCTTCAGCTGGTGCGACGACTTGGGCAGCTCGCCTGTGTTGGTGAACTCGAACTTGAGCGCGTACTGCACCAGCTGCGACTGCTCGGTGTTGTACGTGTGGTGGCAGTCGACCAAGCGGCCCGAGAACTTCTGCTGCTCGAACAGCGACAGGATGCGATCGGATTCGTCGCGCAGCTGGTCCAGGTGTCGCTTTCTGGACGCCTCGCCGATGCTGGCAATGCGCGCCGCTGCGGACACGCAGGCCTGTAGTTTCTCAGTCTGCTCGCTGGTCATCGTTGGGTTTCTGTGTTGAGTGCTGGAAAAGACAGCCGGGAAGTTTGTGTCGACATTTTAAATTCATTTGCACCCGGCGCCTTTCCTAGAACGCAAAGAAAAAGTCCTGCCTTTCGTAGCGCTCGAAATCCGCAGTGCCCGGGACGAACTTGTCCGGCTGACAGTTGATAACGAACAACAGAGTCTTGCCCGCCTCCGGCTCGTCCAGCGGCAAGATTTGGTGCTGAGCGTGCTGTTCGTCCCAGTTGGTCCACAGCACAACGGCTCGGTTGTGCTCCAGCTGGACGTCGTCGTAGAGCGTCCGCGAGCGCCACAGGCGCAGAATGCGCGTCTGACCGAAAGACACAAACACGCGCATCGAGCACTTCTGCTTCCAGCCGACTGGTATCTCCTGGTCCGGCCTCAGCACAATGTCGTGCGCCCAGCGCGGCGTCGCGGTGTCGGCGTTGTAGCCGTCGCTGTACAAGCACAGTTTCGCAAAGCCGCCGATGCGCTTCATCAGCAAGGCGAGCCGCTCGTCCCGCGGGTCGCGCGGCATGCGTGCCAGCTCGGTGGCCAGCAGCGGCTCGTCGTTGTACATGCCGAACAAGGGCTCTTGCGGCCGGCGGTAGACGCGCGCCGATAGCCCGAGGAATTGCTCGAGCTCGCCGCCTTCTTCTTTCAGCAGATCGTCGACAAGAAGCAGACGCGACCGACGCTTGGTCCACAGGTTCCGCTTGGCGTGGAAGTCGTTTTCGTCGAATTTGTGGTGGGTGCGGTTGTCTGGGACCAGACGGGCGTTGGCAGGCAGTGCACATCCACGCGGGCGAAAGCAGTGCACAGGCGGAGTCACGGCGGCAGGCTTGTCTTGGCGCTTTTTGGCTGCTGTCAGCTTTGCGGCCCGAGGCGTTTTGCGAGCAGGAAGGCCGATCTCGGCGAAGATGGCCGAGTCGGTGCGCTTGCGCTTTTCGGGTTTTTTGGAGAGAGTTCGGGTTGTCATTTTGGTAAAGTTGAGATTTTTGGATTTGCTTCGGCTTCTTTTGAATTTTAAATTTGACAAAAATTTGAATTCGTTGAATTTTAGTTTTTTCTGAACGGAAAACCAACTGTCAGTTTGGAAACGCCACAGAAATACAATTGTTTAAAATGGAAAGATTCCAGAGTGTAATGCGCCCGATTCGGGAATTCAAACTTGATGACTGTCGCAGTCGCGCTTGTCAATTCTGCGTGGTCGAAGAGGACATTAAGGCCTGCACAATGTGCCACCTGGAGTACACGAAGACTTTGCTGCGAAACAACGATTTGCTAAGAGTCAAATACTCAATAGAAAATGACAAAAGCGGCTTATTTGTGCCCTCGTTGTTTGCTATGCGGTACATGGTAGACAATTTAGAAATGCTTGTACTCATAATGGAATTGGTGGAACCTTTTACGACCACTCTAGACGATAATCGGCTCGTGATATCGCACATGGAGACAGTTTTTTCTGGCAACGAGCGCAACAACGGACTGATTTATTGTTCTATCACTACCCAAGAGAAAAAAATGGAAATGCGCCCAATTTTTGCCAGGGCAATGACCATCATCTTTACGCGGCGTTTGTATTTCGAATCTTGCTTCCTTCCGCCTCGGATCTATTGTCTCTATTTGGAACTGTCTGATAGACTCCCTGGCCACGACCCAAGTAGATATGGATCGGCGCCCGGATACATCAATTACAGAAATCACTCCAGGTCTTACTTAGCATATCTGGAAGAACAAAGAGAATGGATGGGCAGGGTCCAAGTCAGATCGGACAACAAGCAATTCACATTTGGTCGCGAGCATGTCGTTGAGCACAGAACCGACATGATGCCGCTGCGCCTGGTTTTGCCTATGGCCGGACTGTTGTTGCCGATTCACGTCTACATCGAAATAGCCAAGCACTGTGGTGTTTACTGCGCCAAGCGTCTGGAAACAAAACAAATGGTCAACAAGGTCGACTCCATTATGCAAATACAATGGGCAAAGCAGCATTCTACAATAGAAAAGAAATGAACCGACCAGCGTGCCCGTAAATTTGAGAGCGAGTCGCTGAACTACCAGGCCCCTTGCTCAAACGTCGAATCCAATCTACCGCCCTTGTGTCCCACTCGTAACCCACAATGGCCACAACACAGCAAACTATCGACGCCGTCGGAGGCTTGGTTTTTGGTCTCTCAGCTGGCCTTTTCGGCGCCATCTCGCTGTTGCAGACTTTCATGGCCCGCTGCCCAGAAGAAAAAATCCCCGGCGTCCGCCTACAAATCCTCATGCACGGAGCCATGATCAGCCTAATCCAATCCGTAGCCTACTGGGGCATGTTCGGCGGCTACGGCACGACAGTGCGCCCCGGCGACGGCCTGACCGTCCAGTGGGGCCTCATCCTGGCTTGGCCGTTCTCGTGGTACTACCTCGGCCGCGCCCTCGCCACGTATCTCTGGCACTTGCCGTACTGGGCCGACAGCGCAGCGTACGCGCTTGCCTGGGCCGGCACGATCCATTTCCTCGGCTGTTTTGTCGACACCACCACGCCGGGCGTCCAGGCCGTGTTCTACCTCGGCGGCTTGCTCTTCACGCTGTCGGCCGTCTACGTGGCGGTCGTGCTGCGCAAGAGGCGCGACATCTACTCGGTCATTGTCCTCGTCGTCGCCGTGGTCGGCGTGGTGATTGGGTTCTATTTGTCCTACCTGCTGGCCGAGTATTTCCTCAACAACGTGAACGGAACGGGATTTTCGGTCTGGTTGCTGCTGGCTAACATCGTCGTCTACATTGTTTTTATTGCGTTGTTGGTCTTCACTGGCAGAGACCAGAAACCGGTGCGATCTGTGTGAACTGTGCAATGAAAATCGGTTGAAATTCTATTCCGTTCGTCTTCTCTGCTGAGACGCTCTTCCCCTGAGACCCCGTTGCTGAGACGCTCTTCCCCTGAGACCCCGTTGCTGAGACGCTGCTCTAAGCGAAAAATAAATACGGGGTCTCGAAAAAATAGTGAGGGGTGGGGATTGGACACCCTTCTGGATCGTGTGCGGAGTTATAAAAAATCGCGAAAGTGACATCTGACATTTCGGTTTTAAACCCGAAAAT
>Ga0102934_1000293_pt1 | contig 32238 bp, 8 predicted proteins | sample SalPonR2_A_D1_MG_FD_78175 | JGI IMG/M metagenome (GOLD analysis project Ga0102934, IMG submission 78175) | Salt pond soil microbial communities from South San Francisco under conditions of wetland restoration - Salt Pond MetaG R2_A_D1_MG | ecosystem: Environmental > Aquatic > Marine > Intertidal... | reverse complement strand
CTTTTAATTTAGATTCCCAATCTTTATTATCCTCAAATGAAAGTTTATATTTTCTTGATATTATGTCTTCTGGGGATTCATCGATGTTTTTCAAGCGGTTTAAATTATATATAAGGTTTATTATTTTAGTTAGTTGGCTTTCATATCTTGATCTGTATCTTTCATTATAAAGAGTTTGTGCCTCCTCATTTGTTTCTGTTTTTTTCATCCTTTCTATTTCACTACCAATTCTATTGGCCATTATATTGTGAAAAGATGTAAATATATCTTTTGCTGTTAAAGATAATGTACCGACGTTTGATTTATTGATAAAATCTGGAATATTAGTTTTATCAAATATATCTTCTAAATCAAGAACATATATAAGCATATCAATAATTGTTTCCAAGGCTTTTATATTCATGTTAAACATAAATATGGGTATAGAACTTTTTGAGTATGTTACTTCATATACTTTCATAATTTCTTTAATGGAATGTAACATAATGGTAAAAATAGCTGCTTGTGGAATTATATATGAATTATTATAATAATCTTTTTTATTTAAGTTGATGTTGTCGATATTGTCATTTAAATTATTCATGATTGTTTTAGATTTCTTAATGAATTCTACCGCTTCTCTATCTTTACCCATTTCGGGTTTAATACTGTCTCTAACTGTAATGATGGCTTTTTTTGCGTTCTTTTTCATAAAGTCTTTACGGCTTTCTTTAGAATTACCCATAAATTCTGACATAGTTTCGTTTTTTAGATTTGAAGTGTTGGTATCAAGAAAAGTATCTACAATTCTGGAATGAAAGAGTTGGTTTATAAATGAAAATATAGTTCCATTATTACCGATAGCAGTTGATGTTGTCATTTTCAACATACATAATTGTGTTAGATGTTGAATAATAGCTGTCATTAGTTCGTATGAATTTTTCTGACCGCCTCCATATAAACCATGACTTAGTCTATAAGCTGATATATCACTTGTTATACTTCTATATGTTAAAATTATATCAGATGATTTAGCTTTTCCATGAAAAGGATTTGTGTTATTTACATTAGGTTTAGATATAGTTCTAATGTCTTTATCTTTTCCTAATGCATTCTTTAATAGTGTTTGGTCATTTTTATTTTCTTCTTCCAGTGCTATTGTTTTTGTAAATGTTGTATCACCTTCATATACTTTCATAGAAGGAAAACTATTTATAGCTTTATATGGTTTATACGGAAGATAAGTAGGAAAAATGCTTGAATTATGAGATTTTTGTACTTCTTTTACTGATTTTCCCTTGTTTAATTCTCTATATTCTTCCATGATCGATGTAAAATATCTTACATAAGGGAGACTTAAAGATGGATTTTTAGTTGTCAGTGTATCAGTAGGATTATTATTTACATCATATTGCGGATCTCGTGCATCGGTTTTACTTTTAGCCACTATTTTACCTCCTTAAGAATTTCATGTTTTAAAAACCATTTAAGTATATAGTCGTTTACTTTATTTCTATAATTTTTGTAGTTTTCTTCCGATGGAGTACCAAATATATTGTATGCACCAGTGTCTGGTTCTACTAGCCAATTATTATATGTGATTCTAATTGAATTTAAAGAGCTATATAATTTGCGGATATCTGTAAAAAAATACTTATCATCTCCTACTTCTATATCAGATTCTTCATTATTTGTATCGTATTCATCGCAATAATGCACAATAGGTATACTTAAAAAATGCGGAATATGTCCATTCCAATATTCAAATACCATTACCATGCCTTGATATAGGATACTATCTCTCTGAAACACATATTGATATAAACTTTCATAGAAAGTTTTATCACCACTTATATATGCATGGGTGAATTTTTCTATACGGTTTCTAGGTGTAACATAACTTCTCGTGCTTGTGCTTTTTAACATTAAGGTTTTATGAATGATCAACTTATTATCTTTTTTAACAAATCGATCGGAACCCCGTTCGAAACGTAATTCATCATGTGCTACGCGCTTTACTTGATGTTCTGGAGTTTTTATATCATCAGAATTATGGAAATTTTTGTAGGTTTTAAATCTTTTATTTCCTATAGGTGTATATTGTAAACTATCTAACTCTTCGTTGGCCTTATTTATATTTGGATACTGTAGAACATTAGAAAAAAGCATGCTATTATAGTTTCTTGGACCATAATACCATTGTGGATAAAGAGGTGAAATTGATAGTAATTTACCTTTGCCGAATTTTGATTTACCCAGATCAATCTGATTCTCTGTCTCATTCATTTTTATCTTAGCAGTTGTTGCTATACCTGGAGAGTATTCTATTATTCCATATGGAATTTTATTATTATTATCTGTATCAAGATATGTTTGTAAAATTGGTACCTCTGTTGAATATTCTGAATATTCTTTTACATCCCAATTTTTACCTATAAAATGACCAGCAACTAGCCCTATAGGACCATAAGAAACCAATCCTAAAGCAGCTCCCCATCGCCCGCCAGATTTTCCAGCATCTATTGTTGATTCAAGATGATCATGTTTAAAAGAAGCATATATCGTTATAAGAGGTGTTGTATTTTCTTTTTCATACTTAGTTTTTATCATATATATGCGATCTTCTATCGCTTTGTTAGCATATTTATTGTCTTCACTTAATGGACCTATAATTGATTCATTTGTGCCTAATCTTTTATGCATTTTTTCCAGTATATTGATTAAGTTGTTATCACCAGCATCGGAGGACGCATGATCACTTAACTCTTTATCGGTAAAATTTAGTGTAACATTACCATATTCATCCGCATCTATTTTATTGGTATTTGCGTTTGTTCTTATAAATAGATTCTTCATTTGTATATTTTTGTTTTTTGTTCCGATTGCCTTTTTTTGCTGTAATACAACATTTAATACTGATTGAGCTAAATTATGTGCTTTCCCTCCTCCTACTTTTGGACTTGTTTTATTATATACCCATGATTGTTGTAACAATGTAGAATGAGTGTCTACTAAATAGTCCATTGACCCTCTGTTGGATGTAGATAAAGTATCTGTCAATTGTAATCTCAATGTTAAATCAACAGTGTCTACTTTGTTTGGAACAGCTGAAAGTTTCATATCTTGTATTGAATAATAAAGTCTCATCCTTTTATATATTTGGTTTTTCAAACTACTTTCATCATCTGTAGCTGTTAATGTTGTGAAATCCAGTTTTTTATCTGTACTTTTCATAGTTAGATAACGTTTAACAAGTTTATGCACTTTTTGATCTTCATTTGCCCAATATATTTCTTTATTTGTGTCAAAAGGTATCATGATTCTGGTTATTTCAGGATTTCTTATACTTATAAAAGAAGTACACAAAGACTGTGCAATAATATGTCTAAGTTCAGAATTTATTCTTTCTTTATTGTCAAATCTAATAGTAACTACTACTTGTCGTTCAGATCCCTGTGTTCTATGTACGGCTGGATATAATGTACGCAATGTATCATTATAACCGTGGCGTTTTGTATCAATTGCTGATATTTGAGTTATTGTAGAGCTTATATATGTTGCACCAATCTGAGTTACATATTTTTCATCTATATCCTTTAGTAAATGTTTTCTTTCTATATAATTCTCACGGGAACGTTTATTATTATTGTATTTTACATCAGTACTGACACCGGTTGCTAATTTCATATATTCAGTTATCCGGTCTGATAAATCGGAGTATTCTACATCTGTTCTTGGTGAAACAATAGGAACAGATGGAGCTGATACAAGTTTAGTTAGGTTTCTAAATGTTGTATTGTCGGCTCTATTTTCTTTATATGCTGGACAATATGATACATGATCACAATATTCACAGTTTTTATCTGATTTATTTGTTTTAGCTTCTCCTACAAATTGGTATTTAGATATATCATTTTTATCCAATTGATTGATTCTGCTAGCAAGATTTCTTAAGGATGGCCTAATTAAAAAGAACCATAGCGCAATTCTTTCATTTGGTGATATTTCTTCTTTATATTTACTTCCATCATATCTAACCATATCAAAGAAAGTTTGTAAATTAGAACCCCTCATAATTATTAATATTTCTGCTTCATTTTCTGCTATGGAATCGTCATTTTTACGTAATGGTGTAGTTATCTTGCTTGTGTCTATTCCAAGTTCCCCTTTTTGTATTGCAAAATATAGATACCACACGATCTGTGCTCTGTTAATATTTGCATAGTGGCTTCTTATTTTCTGTTTGATATTTGCGTGATTTTTGTTAAATGTATCTAATATACTCTCATATTCTGTAGTTGTATGATCACTTTCTTTTCCAACTATCTCTATTATATCGTCTGATAATTTATCAGTATATACACTATCAGGATTAGATAATGATTCGTATTTGTCTGTTATCCTGTTCCCAGTTCCGGTATATATACGATTAGATTTCAAATCGGATATAACTAATCTGTTATTATTCGGGTTATATAATACAGTATCAATATAACCTACTACATTAAAGCGTTTTTTAATCACATTTAATGTGTAATCAAACACTTCATACTTTGCACCCTCTATAGATGTTTCAGCCTTCGATATAGTGTATTCGTTTACGTAGTCTCTAGAATTGACATTTTTTAAAGCTGTATCTATAGTTTTTATTCCTGATTGTTTTGCTTCGTTGTTTATACTTTGTATATCTTGTTGAGTAAAACTATAGTCTTCTCCGCCCAATGCTGCACCAGTCGCCCACTGACTTAGTGCTTTTTTAATGTAATAACTTAATTCTGAGTCCGATAATTTGGAGCCTTTTTCTATTCTCTGTTTAATTATTTTCTCACCTTGACTATGAATAATATCTCCTAGCATTGTCGCACCGTATACACGATCTCCCAAATTCTGAATACTTTTATCTCTGTTTTTGTATTCTGGATTATTAATGTAATTATGTGCATATTTATAAGGACATATTAAATGGGATTTTATGGAACTATATGAAGTTCTACATGGCCAGGTATTGTTTGAGACTTTGTTTCTCCAATAATCATGTTTCCATATACCCTTTCTATTTTCAATAGCAGATGCACGATGTTCAGAAAGAGCTGAAAGATAAAATGCAGTATATTTGGTATCATTTATAAATTCATTATTACTATCATAGTTTGATATACCTTGTTCAATAATTTGAGGTGTTATTAGATTTTCATCTAATGCTATAGGATTACCGTTTTCGTCATCTTTGGTTATCCAGTCTCTTTTGTTACTATTTTCACCAGGGTCATCTTTCAAGACGCCTGACCAGATATTATAATTTACAGTATAGTTTATTTCTACTTTTATATTTCTTCCGATGCCAGTATCATATTTTGTATTATTTTGCACATTTTCAAACCCAGATTCGTTAGTTTTTTCTCTAGAATACGTAGTATTATATGCTATCGATTCATTTGTTAGAGCTGCAGCATTACCTTTTATTATCGATTTTAAACTATTTGATATAGATATTTCCTCTATTATATCAAATTTTCTATATGATGATCCCATGTCTTCATCATTATAATCTGGGTCTTTTAATTCTATTGTGTATATCTTTTCGCCATGTATAAAATAATATTGTTTTTCATTAGTGGATTTTACTGGTAAATAATAATCGACAATGTCATTAGTGATTCTTTCATTTCCATTAAATACATGGCCAAACACATAATGATAATATGTTGTTTTAGATTTATTTACGTTTAATGTCGTAGATGGTGTAGAATTAGATGATGCTCTATTAGCAAATATTGGGTTACTGATACTATTTATAAGGGTCTTGAAACTATTTATTGATTCTGTATGTCCCTTTTCGTTGTTTTCCGATATTGGAAATTTACATCCAAATATCTGATATGCATCAAAATCTATTGTTTTCGCATGTCCAATCAGATCGGGGTAATCTCCAACTGTATTATCAGGATTAAAAATTACATATTCTCCTCGGATAATACTAATGTTATTTATGGTTCCTAGAGTTTTATATTTCATGTGCGCCTATATATTATTTTTGACCGATAAAAGAGTTGTTTTTATATCGTTCTGTACTGGCGCCAAAGTTAGGATTCTGTACCTTTTGTATTGTTACTGTGGTTCTTAGACCAAATTTTGATGAGAGGTTGTTTTCTATCTTACTCTTTATCTCATTTATATTCTGTATATTATCTGGTATTTTTACTGTTACTGTAGCGCCCATAACTATATATATTATAACATAATATGTTAATTAAATCTATGAAATCTCATTGGTTTATCCATTTCGCCAACATTTGCTATTTCTCTCATTTGATCTCCAATAGTCTTTTCTTCACCGGGAGTTATTTTAGGAGGCTTCAATCTGGCCATATTTGGTCTTTGTGTATGTAATGGTCCCGATACTACATTTCTATCTTTTAGTCGATCAACTAGATTCATATTACTCAATCGTTCTTCATCTTTATTAATTCTATTCTCTGCTGCTTCACCGCCATATCCCTCTGTTGGACCAAGCCAATCTCTTCTACTACTTGCTACTCCAAATGCTCCTATAAATCCAACAGCAGCTAAACCAATTAAACCACCACCTTTTAATCGTGTAAATGAATCAGCGTCGATTATATTACTTAATCTCGAATTATTTACTTTATTTTTAAGTTTAGTTCCTATGCTTCTACTAAAACTATCGTATATGTTTTCTGTATGATATAATGAAGCTGTCTTTCCAATGTTTTTTAATGCAGAATTAGCCTGATCTGTAAATACATTATTCAAAGCTGTGCCCTGTGCTGTATAGTTTTTATTTAGTTTTGTTAAGCTTCTGTAGAATTTTGCTTCCTCTGCCTGTGTTTCTAATCCTCTATTGGAAGTTAATACTTTTGGAGCATTCATCATGTCCAGAAAATCACTATAACCTCCTGTATCTACCATTTGTTGTAATCTTGGTCCCAGATCTTCTACATTAGTCAGCGCAGTGCCAAATTTACGAGCCTTTTCGGTAGCAGCTCTAACTTTATTTAATTCTGCAACTTCGCTAGCACTCATATTTATATCGCCACTAATATCTAATAAATCATCGATATAGGATTGATATTGACTAACTCTGAACTCTCCTGATTTAGTTATATTATCATGGAGATTAGATAATCTTTGTTGTTTTACTTTGAGTTTTCGTCTGGTTTTTAAGTTAAGGTTTTTATTTCCAGCTGCATCTCCAACTCTTTTTATGTCACTTTCTATATTACTTATTTCTTCTGCTACTTGAAATACTCTATAATCACCTGTTCTAGCTGAATAAGAAGTCATCATTTTTTCATATTGAGAACTATTTGGATTTGATATAGATCTCAGAGTACTAACAACATCTTCAGTTATTAGTGGAATTTTATGTTTAGCTGATATGTTAGCTTGACCTAAATTACCAGTCCATTCTGAAACCATTGCTGTTTTCTTTGACTGCGCACCAAATACGGTCATAGCAATATTATCCATTAGATATTTTCCAGAATTGTATACTTGACCAGTTAATGATTTTAATGCCAATGCAGATCCTGAAATTTCAGGTATCATTCTTTTGGATGATTTGCTTAATTTACGATTAAGTTTAAGCTGATGTTGATTAGCCATTGTGCTTCTATTTATTATATTATCAGCCGTTTCATTTGCGTATACTTTTTTCATCTGTGCTACTTCCATTTCTATTTCGGATGGTGAGTAACCCATGTTCTGTAAAGCTCTTTTTGTTTCATCTATCTGAGATTCTAATTTGGTCTTTCTGTCAATCAACGCTGTTTCAATTTGGTTTCCTGACATTGTCGTATCCGTTGATATTTTGATTATCTCATCTACGTCTCCAATATTATGTTCTTTCATAGATTCAAGAACTGCATTTCTATACTCTGTTGACTCTGTCCATCTGTTAGTTAAGCTAATATTACTGACTGTATCGTTTGCTAATTCTGATGATGCTAAAAGTCTTCTCTCATTGCCTGTAAAAACTGTTGTTGTTTCCTTTTCTGATATATCAACTGATATAACTTTGTCTTCTTCAGTGCCTACTTCTTTCATAATATCATCTATGGTTCTTTCTCTTGCTGCTTCATCCGAAAGACCATCATTAATATATTTATTATATAACTGTCGTCCATCTGCTTTTATTGATCTGCCTTTTGGTATTTTGCCGTTACGTATATCTTTTAAGTCTTTCTGCTCCCATGTTCTTTCAAGTCTTTCTAGTATATCACCTGATCTAGTCGTTGTATCAGTATTTCTTGTAGTAATGTATACCGATCTACCATCTATATCCTTGGATTTTACAGTTATATTTAATTGGTTATTAAATTTAGCCTTTAATTCTTTTTGATATGTTCCTCCTGGTCCATATTTATCATCCAATGCTAATATTGAATAAAACATGTCACGGTCTAAATCTCCTCCCATGAGTTTAGCATCGACCATATTCATGACAAATGCGTCTTCTCCCATTCCTCGATCTAATGTTGCTTTCATTGCTGCTTCATAATCTGCAGTACCAGTTAAATCTTGTAATAATCCCAATCCATCTTCACTATCTAATATTTTATGATCGAATGGAATTACAGAAAGGGGCATTTTATTTAGCGGTCTCAATGTAGGAAAACGAATACCGAGTGACATGAAATTATCTAATTCCCCAGTATATAGTTTACGCATTATATTTCCAACCTTTTGTGTTGATGCATTATCAAAACTCTGTGTTAATGCCTGTTGTATTCTATTTTCAGACATAATAACTTCACCTGGTGCAGCATATTCCATTTTATCACCGAGTAATCTTTCTTGCAATTTGTTTTTAAACGATGTCCATTTATCTCCTCCCTCGCGTTTTAATTCTCCGATTAGACGTTTACCCTTGCTTATTAGATCTTTTTTTGATGCGTTTTTAATATTAGATGGAAGAAATTGTCGATAATTACTCATGTTATCTGTGCTATTTATTATGTTTTTCATTTCACCGACAACGCCCCATGCGTTCATTTTCCTTACATTAAATTGAACTGTACCTCGGCCTGCTCCAGATACTGTAGCAGGAGTTCCTTTCTTTTGTACATTTGTCATCAGTGTTTTTGTTTGTTGTGCTACACTGGTTCTCCATGTATTATATAGTATTTCGATAGTTTCTTTACTTGCCCCACTATTTATAGCTGCTGTCAGTGCTAGTTGACTCTGATGTGCTCTATTTAGTCTTACGTATCTAGAGTTGGGAGCATTATCGATTGTCCCTCTTTCAACAGTTGCGATATCTTCATATTTACCTTTTAATTGTTCATCTGGTAAGTTCTGAATTATTTCCGGATTATAATCCATATCCATACCAAAATGTAGTAGATTTATTCCGTATATTTTCCGCCCCCTATTAGCATTATGATGTAGGCTATAATAAGGGGTTCCAGTATCTATATTGGTAAAACTTATACTTTTGAACTTGGATGAAAGTTTTTGATATTTTCCTATATCTTCTTCTTTTAACCTGGCACTAGCGGCTAACCATTTTTTTGCTTCAGTGGCTGCATCCATCTCATCAATATTACCTATAAGTTTTCTCCTATCCCATTGGATAAGATCATCACCATGTTGATCATGCATCGTAGCTCTTAGGTTTTCTTCGTTAGTAGGAACATCATTAGTTATTTGATGTATTTCTGCTGAGTCAATATCTTCCATGAATTGTCTGGATATTATACCTTTATTCAATATTTCTGCTTCTTCATCAGATAGATTTAACATATTTACTAATGTATCATTATTTGCACTTAATCCGTTTGTCCAAGAATATCTCGATTTAGCTTCAGCTTGTTTTAAGAAGAGTACTTGTTTTGATGCTTCTCCAGCTGCCGTTGTATTTCGAAGTCTTCCACTCATGTTCTTTATTAGTGGATCACTAGTAAAGTTATTAGGATTTAGTCCCAGAGATTCTAATACATTTCTGATGTACATTTGGGTATATGCTATGCCTTGTTTATAATGAGTCATCAATTTATTACTTGTATGTGTTAACCCTTGCATTCTGAGAGACAATGCGTCTAATATATTTAATTTTGCACCTTCTTTAAATCCTTTTACAGTAGTATAAGAATTTCTGTTTGTAACTCTGTTTAGTTCAAACATATCCTGATGTAAAACGAACTCATTGTTTATGACTCTTTCCATTATTCCAACTTTTGCTGTTTCGAAAGACAAATTAACATGACTCATTACCTTTTTTACTGCTCTGTTTATCTCAGCATTATTGGCTAAATGATTGGATAATACATTTTTTACCTTCCCTTCGATTCTTTTCTTATATTGGTTTGATTTATTAGCATCTCTACTTATTTCTTTGATGTTTGGCAATGTAGATTGTAAATTTGCCGTTGATTTATTTGTATTATCTATTATTACTCCAGTTGTAGAATGTTTAACTTCAAGTTTTACATCTGTTTGATCAAATCCTTCGTATATTGAAGACATTAATTCTTTATATATTTGGCGCCCCTCTGCTGTATTTTTATCCACATTTGGTAAACTTGTATTCCATACGTCTGATACAAGTGCTTGTACTTTTCCTAAGTTATATGATTTACCCTTATTTCTTAATCTAGATTTGGTTGAAATAATTGTATCATATACATTGTTACCATATGCTCTGGATGTTTCACTTATCATATTTAATTTAGTTCTTACATCTTCTCCCACAGCTCTATTAGAGGATGTTTTTAGTGCATCTTGAAATTCTCTCCAATCTGCATCTCTATTCATAGTCATTGTGTCTTCTGTTATATTATTAGCTATTCTTTCTATTGTTTTCGATTCTTGGGTGTTTTCTCCTATAAGGCTTTTTATGTAGTCTTTATATCCTTTCATAAAATGGTTTCTTTGTATATTTTTCACAGTAGCATCATCGAATTGTAAATTGTTCATTAATTTACCTTGATACTCATTACCAATCTTTGTACCGGCTGCTATTTCTGTATGATAATTATATTTTATATTAAATGTTTTGTTATTTGGGTTTATTTTTATTTCTGATAATGAGGCTGAACTTATCCCTGCTTTTAGATGTTGTTGAACTGCTTGATTTGGTATAAAATCACCTTTATTTAATCCCTTCTGTATTGATTCTACAAACTCATCATATTGTTGTTTGTTTAGTTTTAATTCCTGTTTTAAACGTTCCAGAGTCCAAGATTCTTTACCAGAGTTTCGTGTTTTTTCAACTAGTTTTTCAAGAATATCCTTCATGTTCTTTTGATATTTACCGGCCCTTATATTCCCACCTTCTAGTAGATTATTGTATTTTTTGATTACATTATCTAATTTAATTTTAGTTGACCTTTCTGTAGTATATACTCCATGTTTCTTTATACCTGAGTTGGAATGATAAGTAATCCCGTCGCCCATCATTGGAGCATCTACCATTAACATATTAGTCTGTTTTATATTAAACGCACTTGTATTGTATACTTTTTCGCCATTAGGTTTGGTAAAATATAAATCATGGGAATCTACTATGTCCATTGTTTGTTGGTTCATAAAATTTATAGCTTTGTTAGGAATCTGACTTGGATCCAGTTTTACTACCTCATCTAATGGTTTACCAAAGAGAACACTAGAGTATTTTTTATAATGTCTGGAGATATTTTCTAATATATCTCCTGAATAATATTTCGGATCTATTGATTTAAGTAGATGCTTCCGTTTTCTGATAATTTTAATTAGATGTTCTCTAAGTATACCGTGTTCAGCAGAGTTTGGGTTTTTTAATCCTTTCTCTGCAACATCTCTGAAGTAGGAATTGAAATCTACTCCTTCATACGACCCAGCCATTTTTTGTTCATCAAAAGCCATCTTTAGAAAATGTTTACCCCAAGTATCTCTATTCGAGAACTCTTTCCCATGTTTAAACCAGTCATTATATTTTTTCTGCAATAGTTCTAATCTTTTTGTTCCTTTTCTATGTATTTTCTTTACATGTTGAAAAATAGGACTTTGTTTATGTTTATTTGCTAATGTCATTGCCTTTATTTCAGCCTTTTCGCCTAATGTTAGTGATAATTTATTATTGGTACCCACCAGAGATTTGTATATCTTAGTATTAATGGCTTCTGTATTATCAAGTATATTATATATATATTTTGTACCCCTTCCTGGATCCGGATCTCCCAGAAATGCTCTTTGGAAATCAATAGAAGTATTTCTACCAGTTGGTATCTTTTCAGCACTAACTCCTATTGCTTCTAGAGAATATGTTCCAAGTGTCTTATTGTATAGTGTATCTAAATTATATGAAGTACCATCTATATATAATACATTAGAATAATGAGATTGACGGATAGATTTTATACCACTTTCAAAACTACCAGTTGTCGAAATACTATTAATTTCCTGTTCTACTCTATTTAGTTCATCAAGTATTTGAATTTTTCTATTTAGTGGTGCTTGTGTATTTTCTAAAGATGTTAATTGTGCCTGAAGTTGAGTATATCTAAAGTTTAGATTTTGTTTCATTTGCTTGGATGTTTTTCTCTTTATTGATATATTATCAACCATTGACATCTTTTTTGTTTGCTCAAATGTTGTATCATCAGCGATGTCTACAACTTGACTTCCGGCTGCACCTTGTTTCCCATATAATTCACCATATTTACCAGTAATTCGGTTTTGTAATTTATTAAATGCCGTTTTCATTTCTTCAGTTTCTAATGATACTGTCATTCCACTGTTATAATTCTTTATCTGATCATCAACATATTCCATATAAGACACGATGGGAGATTTTACAATACCAGTGGGACCTTGATATTTAACAGTGGGTACACCAGAATGTAGTCTATCATTTTTACTTAATAGATTCCCATATTGATTAGGCAAGTCTATATCTATATGATTAGATGTTCCGGAATGTTGATATGAAAGTCTAAGTGTCATTGTTTCATTCCCTGAATTGGCTTTTATAGATGTATTTATTTCATTTACATTCACACCCAACTTATTTGCTAGAGATTTTCTAACATTTTTTACACCTATGTTTTCACCAAATATAGTGTCAACAAATTTGTTTTCTATTGGTTTAGCAGTTGTTACACCAGCATTCACATTATTTATATTTATACCCTGAGTTAAAAGAAGGGCATTCTCTGTGTGTGTTAATCTTAATCCCTTGCTGACTTTTCTATCAATATTCATCAGCATGCTATATACATTATTATTTGGTCTATTTTTAATTCGTTCTAGTTTTCTATGAATATTATACTTAATATTCTCCTTCATATTATTTAACACATTCGTATCTGATGGGTCAAATTTAATAAAACCATCAGCATCAATAGTTGATATATCATCAGCAATAATAGGACGCATCCCTGTATCATGTGAAGAAACACCCATAGTATTTAAGTTAGTTGCATGTGTATTTCCTCTATCTATAATAGAATTAGCATAATCTATTTCATGTGATAACTTACTCCTGGAATTAAAACCCATCTCACTTGATATTTGGTTATTTGTTATACGAGATCTCATTTTCTTTAATGTGTTTTTTATCGAGTTAATCTCATTCCTTGATAATCTGGAACCACCTGGGCCTTCTCTCTCTATTGCTTTTATAGTATTTCTATTCATGTTTTCTAATGCCATTAACGGATGATTAACTAGTATCTCTAGCATTTCATTTATTTTAACATTAGGTTTATTAAGTATTTTCTCAATTTTGGAAGCATATTTTTTATCAGTAAATTTGTTAGATTTAATTATCCTCTTCATGGAATTCCATAAAGATTTCTTATTATTATTCAGATTACTTAGAATACCGTCAATTGTTCTATTTGGAACCGGAGACGTGGTATTTCTAATCTTTTCTATTGCATCAATTGTATCGTCAAATGAACTATTTCCAGCCTTGAAATCTTCTAATATATTTAATTGTTGACCTATTCTCTGTGTTTCACGTCCAGTTTCGTTCCCATATGCTAACTGTGATCCAACACTTCTTGATAGTTCATCTATATCTGATTGTAATTTAGTGATATAATCTAATTGCTGTGGTACAGTTTTAGTAATATTTATCATATCTTCTATTTCTTTTACTTTATGTGGAACAGTTCTCTTTAGTGGATCCGTTGTTTGTGTATTAGCAATATTTGTTATTTCTTTAGTTGCTCCTCTTTCGTCTAGATCAAGTGTGATTTTGAGTTCTTTTTCTATCCAGTTTTTATTACGTCTAACGAAATTTGGATCACTTAGTCTTTCTGATAGATGATTACGTAGGTCTTTCATTCGCTGTAGTTTATTTGCTATTGTTTGTCTTTTATTCACTGATGATCTTGCTTCAATTTTGTTTGTTTCAGTTCTGTCTAGATTTGTTAGTTGTCCTATTGTTCTGGTTTCTTGTTGATTAAATCTTTTAATAGATTTCATTTCATTATAAAGTTCGCCCATTCTAGATTTTAGTGTTTTATTCATTCTCTCATACTTAAGAATAGGTTCTAACTTTTTGTTTAGTTTTCTATATAATTCTTTAAATTTATCATATGATGCTCTATCAATACCAATAGGTTGACTACTTGGTAATCTAAGTTTTTCTTCACCTATTTCGCGTTCAAGTTGTTTAGTTGATTCCTCTAATAAATTAGCTTCTTCTCGAAGATTATTCATATGGCGTTCTTTATCTCGTAGCATCTTATCTATAAACGATTGACCTTTTCGTCTATTACGTAATGCTGCTTGTGTTTCTCGTGTTTTTGCTAATCTTTCGAATTCTTCTTGACTTTGTCTTAATAGTTGTGATTTGGTTAATGCTGTATTAGTTCCTAATATAGAACCAGTGTTAGTTTTCCAGTCATATTTTTTTGCCCATTCTTTTCCCAGTGATTTAATGAAAGCAGAATTATTGACTTTCATCATTGCTGCTCCACCCAACGAAAGCATTCCAAAGGCGGCACCAGCACCAATTATATATCGCGTAATATCTTCTTCTCTTGTGTTTTGTACGGTTATATTATTTAACATTGTTTATCACACTATTTTAACTCTAATATCATTTGTTCCTGTACTTACAGCACTTACTTGTGCCGTTGGTATTATTGATTGTATCATGCTTTCTATTTGTGGAGCTATGTTTTGTCCACCTTTCATGGTCTGTGAAAATGAATCAGGTATCCCAGGGCTGTATGTCATTCTTCTTATCTGATCTTGCCATCCTAATCCCTGTCCATATGCATCTATCCCTGCTCTTTCATACATTTTCACAGCTATATCATCTGATTTTATTTGTGATTCCCATCCTTTCCAGTTGGCATTTGGTGTGTCATAGCTTTCCATTAAATCTATACCCGATTCTAGTTTTTCAGGATTACCAGACCATGCTGATTCAAGAGCAGGTTTAGCATATTCGGGTATAATTTCCATTATTCTTTGACGTTCTTCCATTGTTCCTGCATTTGCGAATTGACGCATAAACCCTCTTTCGTGACGGGGCATAGCCGAAAATAATGCTCTTGCAGTAGTAGCATTATTATAATTATACGTCATTGTATTTTCCATCTCTTTTTTAGCTTCTAGTGAACCAGTGGCATCATATAAATCTTTAGCTTTTCTATACCTTACAACATCCATTTGTCCTGTTATTTCTCTTTCGCTTTCTCTCCAATTTGGAACACCTCTTGTTCCATGTAATGTTCCATATGCTGCACCTAACATTGCTCCACCTGCAGCACCAACTGGACCACCAAAAATTAATCCAGCTGTACCAAAAGACATTGCACCAGTTCCTGGAGAACTCCTCTCTAATGCAGACTGTGTAAAAGGTCGAATAAAACTTCTATAAGGTTCATCCCATGTTCTAATGGGTTTTCCATATACTTCTCTTCTTTCATATGCTTCTACTGCAGATTGTGATTGTAGAAGTTTTGCATGTACTGGGGTTTCCATATGTGAGAATTTTTCCCACATTCCTCCAACTATTCGTTCCGGTAGGCTATATGAACTTTTTATATATCTTTGATAATTCCTTTCCTCTGCTGTAACAGGAGTTCCTCTTGTAAATTTGTACTCATCAAGGAGATATCTACCAGCAACATCTGATCTCATTGTTTGAATGTTTTTAAGTTTTCTTTCGTCTCTAGGTGATAATAATCCTGCTGCCTGTTGTTTTCTTACTTGTCTTAGAGTGTTTTGATATTCTTTACCCCATGGCGCAACATCGCCTAATATAGCTAGTCTATCCAGTCTTGAATATGCGTTTGCTAAATTCATTCCTGCTGCTGGTCCCATTTCCTGAACAGCTTTTTTAGCTATTGTTTGCGCTGCCGTTGCTGTTCTAATATCTTCTCTGTATCTTTGTGTGTTTGCACTAACATATGTAGATTTAGTTGCACCTGTATCAGCATTAAAATATAAAACTTTACCTGACCCCGCTCCAGACATTATTAAATCGGCATTCATTTGAGATTCATGTTTAGCTAATGGTCTACTTCCTATTCTTTGAAATGTATCATTACTAACTACGTGTATATCCATTCCTGTTCCACCTGCTAGAATATCAAGGTTACTGGATATATTCATTCCCATATCATAACTTTTTCGGTTGACATGAACTTGATTATTTACAGCTGACAACTGTTGAACCACCGCATCTTGAATGCTAGGTTTCATATATCTTTCTAGTCTTTCGTCTTGATCCTCTATATAATTACCAGTAAGAAGCCCTATTTGTTCTTCTATGTCGCGACCAAGATACTCTGTTTCTAATGGAAATTTATAACTGACACCATGAAGCGCTGAATATCCAGCACCAGGCAAACGAGCCTCTCCTTTGTCGATTTTTGAAAATGGATCTCCGGTACCCATGTCTCTAAAATCACTTGCTCTTGTTAGCCATTGTGGCATATTGTTTTTAAGAGGATTTATTATGTTTGTTTCTTGTTTACGTCTTGGCATAAATCGACGTAATATTTCATTTGTATTATGAACTAAGATTCCATTAGCACAATAATAGTGTTTGTTTTCAATAGTTAAATCATATACAGTATCTGTTTCACCTGTATCATAAGCTGGATTATCAATGTATATATATAACATATTATTATATATGAAATCTTTGTATTTATTATACGATGCGACATTTTCGATAGGCTGAACAATATAATCCCCTATCCTAATATCACGCATTTTAGTATCAATTAATTTAATTGTATTATTATTATCGGGTCTATATACGGGAATATGATGATCAGGTGTCCCTTTTAACTGTGTCTGAATAGAGGGTATATCCAGGCACCATATGTTTTTATTGTGATATATTACTTTATTTATAACTTTTCGATATTGATTATCAGAAAAAACATATTCACCTATTTTTATATCTTTTATCTTCTTATTTCTAGTGTTAGTTTTTATATTAGTGCTTCCAATAAAACATCCTAACATACCACCGATATTTTTATCCCAATATGCCCTATAAGGAGAGGTCATATAGTCTGCGCTATCCAATTTAGGAGTTGTTTCATACGGCATTAATCCACCGTGCATATTTTTAAATATAGATTCTGCAGCAAATCCTCTTAAACCCATTAAATCAGCTGCTTGAGTCATTGCTTCTTGTGTTCTGTTTGCAAAAGAATTAGTTTGAATAGCTGCCGGAGAATAAGATGAACCGCCTCCTGTTGTAAAACCAGGTAATGATTCGCTTTGTGTTCCTATTGTTCCTTCCGGAGAGCGCATTCCTGGATGTATTGCTGTAAGGGATTCACTTTGACCCGGTATACCTTTTATTCCAGACAGATTTAGATTTCCACCTTCAAGAGAATTAGCCATTGCTGCATATTTTAACTCCTGTTCATTTGCTAATTCTCCTCCCATTCCAATTACATTCCCAACTAATGGTGTATGAGCCAAAGCATTTTCTGTTACTGGATATGGCCTTGTTATTTTATGTTTTTCAAAATAATGATCGGAATCGAACATGGAAGTTAATGATTCGGCTTTAGATCCGTATAACACTTCTGTATTTTTATATTGAGATGTCATTTGATGGTACCAACTAGGTTCATATCGTGAAGCAGATAATCCTTCTACTGGGGTTGTTGATATCATCCAGCCTGATCCTTTATATACTGGGACTTGTCTACGACCTGAGTATTCTTCAATTAATTCTTCTCGCGATTTAGATATATCAAATTTACCCAATGCTCCTAATGGACCACCTGATGACATAATACTCATTGCAGCCCCAATTGATCCACCCACAATACCACCCATTGGACCACCAAATTTTGTCCCGAGTGCAAACCCAGCAAATGGTCCTCCTATTCCCCTTACTGTATGTGCGAGTGGACTATTTACTGAACCTGGCATTATTTCTTCTAAATATTTAGCAGTAGAGGTTACACCAATTGCATCATTTACACCTGCTATAGCAGTTCTTGTTTGTCCTATAACATTTGCCATAAGAGGATCTAATCCTTCCCCCAGTCCAGTCCCTTCTAGAAGTTCACTTTCATCCAAAAATGCATCTGTAGCATTATATCCTGCAGCTAATCCCATTGCTGGTAGTATTCTTTTGAAAGCTAAACTTTTACCAAATTCTCCAACTGTTGATTCTGCACTTTTACTAAAACCTAAACCAATGAAATTAGCAGTTGCATTCACAGCGTTCAATGCCTGACTAACCATCATATTGCTTACAGTTTGTACTGTTCCGACTTTTTCACCCATACTATTTGTGGTTGTTCTAGTAAGTTGTTCCCCTAAACTATATATTTGTTTACCAGTTAAGTCTTTATTTGTTGATAAAACTAAATTGGCTGGAGAATATTTCATATTGGGATATAATATATCATCTCTTATTTTAGATGGACTAAGAGACGGATCCACAATATTTCCAGCCTGTTTAGCAGAATTAGGATGTTTCTTCATATAACCCAATGTATATGAAGCCATCGCTGTTTCCATATCTTGGTCTATGTTTCTTAGGCTATTTACATCTACGCTTTTATATGTATTAATCATTTGTGACGTTTTAAAAGCTTCTAGTTCTTTTCTCATGCCACTTAATCTACTCTTTGAACCTAATCTATTAATAAGACTAGTAGCATATTTATTTTCTAAACCTGTCATATATGTTCTAGCAGTTAAATTATTGAACACATCACGGTTTTTCAATAAAGATGATGTTTTATCTGCTGTTTCTCCAAGAAACTTTACAGGATCTTTTGCATCTATTATCTGCTGTAGAAAAAGAGTATCATCATCTACCACTTCTACATTACGATTGGGAAAAATCCTCTTTACTGATGTTTTATTTATTTCTGCTCTGGCATTTATTAATTTTCTAGCTTTATCTCGAACTGCAACTGCAGCATCTGCTTCATTAAGATGACCTAGACTATGTTCATCTATAAATGAGATGTTGCCACTTTTATATTGATTATAAACATCATCTAATTCTTCCATATGACGAACATTAGCATTTTTAAATTCCTTTCCCATTTCTTCTGTGAAATTAAACTTTTTAGTAAGTTTATCTGTCATTCTAATATCCAAATCGGCCATAAGTGTTTTATTTCTATTTAGAAAAGTTGACATGTCTTCACCGTTTTGTCGCAGTTGTTGTAGGAAATTATTTGGTCCTGAATTGATTTTATGTAATTGTGCCTTATATGATTTTGGATGGAAACCTTTTGTTATATATGATTTTAAAATACCAAAGATGGATCTTTGTTCTTTAGGTCCAAAATCCAGAGTTTCAGATATTCTACTTTTAACAGCAGAAGCATTGCTTTGATCCGTTGAAACTACTCTTCTTGGTCTTGGATTTGCCTGATCTATAATTCCATTTACTTTATTCCCAAATATACTAGGTTTAATAGCGTCATTGTTTTTCTGTGTAGCTTGTGATATTGACATCCAGCCACCTGCTGCTCTACCAGGGATATTAATCAATGAGTGATAAACACCTTTATTTGTATCATATCCTAATTGCCATGTTTTCCAATTATTTCCATCTGGGGCTCTAGATCCATAGAACATTTGATTACCAACAGACATCACAAACTCGTCATCCTCCCCTAGTTTCATTTGACCACGTTTGAGCATTTTAGTATAATCATTTTCCCTAAAATTCATGCTTGTATTGTTGGCCATACGTCTTTTGTCTAAATATGTAGTTGCCATTTCCAAAGTGTTCTCTAGATCTTTTTTAGCTGTATCTATTTCAGATAATGCATTAATATGATGTTTATATTCCTTAGGCAGATGATTTAATTCTCCAGCCTCAAATTTGGCAAAAACATCCTGAATCTCTTTAATGTTTTGGCCATCTGGTGAATCTTTTAAATCACCTAATAAAAGACCAGCTCTTCTTTCTCTTGCTGTTTTAACGTTGTCTAACTTTACTTTTATATTACCTGGATCTAAACCCGGTCCAATATTAACTAATTTGTTTGTGTTTGCGCTTGTATATAATCTGAAGCTATTTTTCTTCCCCTCAGATAATGGCTTAACTCCTAGTAAAGAAAGAGGATTGAATCCTCCCATCGTTAAATTATCATGGAATAATCGTAATGTTTTACCAAATAAGTTTTTGGGCATAATTGCTGATAAATTATATTCATCTTTACCCATTCTGATGTGACCGTGGCCTTTATATACACTATAGTTCCCTTTAGTTTTGGCTGATTCTATGTTTGTGTCGAATAATTTATTGACAACATTCCGCCATTTGTTGGGATCGTTTTTTGCTGCCTGTTTTTTAAGAGCATCTTGTGTTGTTTTTAGTATAGTTTTACGAGCGCTTCTGTTATTTACAAACTGGTCTGTCTGTTTAGCTTTACTTATGATATTTTCTGTAAAACTTTGTCCCTGGTCTTCTATATTTCTTCCAGCATCTTTGAAGTATCTTTTAGCTTTTCTATATTCTTTATTCAGTAATCGTATTTTATTTATAAACTGTTTACCAGGGTTCTTCATTTCCGGATATTTACCGGCAACATTATCAAGTGCTCTAGATGCTGCTCTTGGAGCAGCTTTATTTGCGATCTTTTGTGCTCTAGATAATATAGTTTTTATAAACTTCTTTCCAGTATCGTTATTTTTCATGCCTCTTTTGACACCAGATGATATGTATTTGCTAGCAGCTTTGAAATTTGGAATAGCTCCTCTTATTGCGGCATCAAAACCAACTGTAAAAGCTCCCCATTCTGCTATCTTTCCTGGATTATACCAACTTCTGTTATCATTTGGGGTCATTACATTATACATTCCATAGTCGAATGCAGCGGTTGATGCAAGGAATGTTCCATAATTATATAGTCTACCACGTACAACTGATCTCAATTCTCTAGCTGGAAGTTTCCCGGAGTTTCTTAAAACACCCCACATTCCCATTGATTTGTGTTTTCTTGCAACAGACAAATCTTTATTTAAACTATGAATAGTTTTGCCTAGCTTTGATTTTCTGAAAGATTTTGTATTTGCTATAATACTTGTTAGACGAATGTCTTTTAATTCACCTGTTTTATTTATATACGCAGATTTTGGTAATTCTCTTGGTCTTACTCTTTTAGTTAGTTTTTCTGTAAACTTACTTACTCGTGTTGAATATCTACCTTCTTCAATATAAGGTTTAACGACATCATCACTTAAGCTCTTCTTTATATTAGTTAAAGATTCATCTATTGTTTTACGACCCCTTTTTACAAAAGATGATAATTTACTAACTGCTCTTCTTCCTGCTCGTCCATGTGGAACATTTGTAGTCGTTTTTGCTGCGGAACTGAGAAATTTTGATATACCGGAGTTTTTACTAGTAAGTTTTGTTACTAGTTTACCTAAACCCGCATTTGCTCTAAATGAAAGCCCAGAAAAAGCTTTCATTCCTACGCCATATGCTACAAACATTAAACCGGTTTTGGCTATTGTTCCAAATATACCGGATTCCTTTACCTCTTGACGGTTTTGTTCTGATTTAGAATATTGGTTAGGAAGGAACACTAATCATCATACCTATGTTTAAGAATGTTGTCTATATTTGATATTAGTTTATTGAAATCTCCCTTATAATGTTGGGGGCCTACTGATTTAGGCTTAGGTTTATCTCCATATTGTCTTTTATCTTCTTCTATTGCTTTATTAAGTGCTCCTTTGGCGTCTTCCATTGCATTTTGAAACGATTCCTGATGATTGGCAAGTTTACCACTTTTTTTCATCTGTGAATAATCATGGTGACTCATTTTACTAAGTTCTTCTTCGCTCATTCTATTCATATCCACTTTGCCATCTTGTGTTTTACTATCTTTTATATCGAATCTGCGACCTTTTTCTTCTAAAGTTTTTATCATTTGTTGAATTTGATCTTCGGAGTAATTAAGTGATTTATAATGTTGATACAACTGTTTCCGTTTATTGTCAGGCATTTTATTTCTAGGTTCATTATCTTTACTTGTTACACCTAAAAGTTTAGCAATATCTAATTTACCCTTATTATTAAATGGAAAGTTATCGGCAATATTTGCTATTTTGGCAAAATCACCATAAGAATCAGTAATAGTTTCAACTATGGCTATTAAGTCCATTATTTCTTCTTCATCAAGATATTTTATATCTTTATATGCTTGGATCCCAAAAGCGCTTACTAGTTTAACAATTGTAGCTCCTATTTGGGTATTAATAGATTCCAATGATTTTCTATACATTGTTTCCAGTTTGTTTTCATCTTCAAATGGTGATAACCGGATTGAAACATTGCAAGCATGAACCATTATGCCGACTGGTATTTTTGTTATATCAACATTTTCAGGCCACACTATGATCTTATTAAAATATATATCTACATAATTGGGATCTAAATTATAGGATTGTTTACCTTTACTATCTTGTTTGATTTCCATATGTTTATTGAATAACATATATTCATCAAGTTTGGGTTTTCTAACTACAATGTATTTTTTATCTTTTTTACCAGGTTCCTCATAGTATATAGCTTCTACGTCTCCATATACGTACCTTAATTCTTCGAGTTTAAGTTCGCTGATTTGCATAAACAGCTGTCCTGGTAATAAATAATTATATTTATATAATTAATATTATTTTTATTGACTATTTAGAGGAACAACATCTGGAACTATATTTTCAGCAAATCCGGATGAAGCGAGTATATAATCTCCTAGTAAGAATGCAATGCCAGCTGGGATTGGATGAGGTTTTCCTGTTTCTAGTCTTTGTTGATAGTTTTCTGGCCACATGACACATTTTTTCTGCAGAGCTTCTTTGAATGCTTCATCTCCAGCTTCCACGTTATCTTTATATTGTTCCTTAATTTCATTACGTAATTTCTTGTATTCAATATAGTTAAAATGTCTATATACATATGTTTCGCGCATGAAATCTAGTTTGAACAACATTTCATAGCCTTCATTTTTCCATTGATCTATTTTCTCATTTGGTACATTTATTAATATGTCTTTTAATGTGTCTAAATCTACCATTTCAGGATCAGTCATACTATTTGCTACATTCTCAGCTGCCTGTTCCGGTGTTGCACCTTGTACATTTTGTATGTTTTGATTAGCCTGTATGTTTTGATTAACTTGTTGATTTGGTTGATTTTGGTTATTGTCCATTTTATATCTCCTTCTTAATATGAAATCTTAATATAATTTTATCATGACAATGTCATGATAGTCAAAGATTAACCGTTTGGATAATCTTTGTGATATAATTTTATTCTTAGAATAGTGGTATTTTGTCCAGTTGTTAAACCGGTACCTTCTGTAAAATCACTATCAGTAATTGGTTTAGCTTCTCCTTTTGTTACTTTTGGTACAAAGTTATCTTCTTCTCTTGAAGATATCTTTGATGTAGTAAATACATTATATATATCTTCAAATAAAGCTTCATATTCAGTTGGTGCAATTCCTGCTCCATAAAACATAGATAATTTAAATCTATAATGTTTATATATTGAAGACCTGAATTGATCGCGTATTGATAATAATGCTTTATCGCTATATACAACAGGAACATCTGCTTCTCCATTATTATCATAATCCCAATATAGAGTAGATTTTGATCTACTTATAGATGCTTTCATATCATCTGTTTTCTTTATTACTTTAAAGTCTATATATTTTACAGACGTGGGACTGAAGAAATCTCCACTTGAAGTAGACCACATATCCATATTTCTGCTGTTTCCACATATTTCAAATATATCTCTAAATAAAGCTGCTGGAGGCTGCTGAACCATAAAAACTACACCTATTGGTTCTGTGGAATTTTGTAGTGCTCTTTCTGTGTTCACAGTTAAGGTGTTTACATCGAATTTTGTATTTTCGTGACTTTTAACACCCTGTATATATGCACTCCAGTTATCTTTGGATTTAAGATATTTATCTACTTTTTTGTTGTTACTAATATCTGTACCAGTTACTAATAGTCTTTTAGCATCCATTTTCGTATTAACATAGTCTCTTACAAATGCATCTTTTGTAGAACCATCCACCTTGGGTCTATATTCTCTATTAAAACCGGCTGTGCCTCTTACCTTAGTACTGAATCTTCTGGATCTATCAATTTTACTTTCTCCGAAAGGTTGCATAGAATTCATTTCTTCTACTATAGTATCGTGTATAACTTGCGCAATCAATAGTTTTATTTCAGTGTTGGAGCTATTTAGTTTTTTTAATTCATTACTAAACTTCTCTTTGAGATTATTAAATATTATATTTACAAATCCTGTGTATATATAATATTTAATTTTGTTTGTATCGTCCATTGTTCTTAACATTAATTCATATAAGATATCTAAATAATCAGTTCCATCGAAACTATGAATTAATATCAGTTTACTTCTATCTGTGTCTTCATCTATAAGTTTATTATCAGGATTGTTATCAGTCGTTTTAAAATCAGGATAGAATTCAAAATATAATGTTATTTCATTACTATGATCTACAGGATTAAGACTATCAGAGTGATTATGTAAAATGGCCATTTCGTTAGGAGATTTATTATCTGATGTTCGATATACAATTGTGGCGGGCGAATATTGGTTGTAATATACATCATTTTCTGATGTTACATTGTAATCAGCACCTTGCCAACCATCTACTAATGAGTTTGATATATCTTTTGGAAATGCACATCCTGATCCCTTATAGCCTATAAATTTATATTCTGGAACTGGGTTGGTATTATTTCCCGTGTCACCCGTACCATAGTTTATTCTCTTATTTACATTATCAAACATACTTTTATTTATGGTCATTAATCTATTAAGACATATTGATAACCCATTTAATGTTCCTATCTTAGCTACATTTTGTATATCTTCGTTCTCTACATTTAATTTGCCAAGGATTCCATTTTTTATATTACCGTCAGTAAATGGTGTAAATATTGGGTAGTCCATAAGAGATTTATATAATGGCATTTTCAGTCTGTCTTTAGTTTTCATAGAGTAGTATTTTATTATATTATTAGCTAACATGTATTTAGTACTAAATGGTATGAAACTTTTGTAGCATTCTGATCTTACTGTATCTGTATCTTTTATATTATTACTTTCTTCTAGTTCATTATTAGAAGGTTTATAATATGGTGTTATATTATGAGCATGTTTTATGTCTGCAGAATGTTCTTCGAACATAGCTAATTGTAGTTGTTCAGTTTTTATATCTGTAAGAAATAATTTATTGACACTGAATAATGTATGTTTATATGTATAACTATTATCGTTATTTCTTTCATGATTATATGTAATATAAGGTTGGTTATTACCTTTTATGTTAATAATATTTGTTTCTGGAGTATCGTCTGTTGATTTCTTTGTAGATTGTAAAATAAACAAAAGGGGGTCCCATAAATTCTCGTATAATAATCCTATATTTAAGTCGTTTATAGTTGATTCTGTGTTGGCTATAGGATTCTTAAATTTTGCTGTACAATCTTTTAAATGAATCCCATCTACGCTGTGAGGCAATGAATCGGTCTCTGAGAAAAATAAGGATAATGTCCCGTCTGCTGCTAATGAGTTCCTTTTAGATATTGTTGTTTTTTGAGGATCTGTGCTATATAATGAATCTGGATCCCAATATGTTTTTCCATATGGACCATTTTGTTCAAATAAATTAACATCTGCGTTTGATTCTATTAAATCTTTGTCCCTTAAATTGTCTAATGTTGTAGTAGTAAAACCTTGTTTTTCTGTGTTTCTTACATCATTTGCACTATGGGAAGGATTAGTTTTTGGTTTGCCAGGGAAATTACAAATAAGTCTAACTTTAGTAGAATCTTTGGAATCTATAGTTGCAGTAACATATTTACTTATATCATGTCCTTTACCATTATCTTCAGTCGGATCACTACTAAGCTCTTTATAAGATGTATCTATTGATATTCTATCATCTGACCATTTATCAGTATTATTGATTGCGTCTTTTACAGCTGTTGCTATTTCTTGTGGCGATTTATTATTTTCCCAACTTGGTATTACTACTATTTTAGCATTTTTACTTTGCTCATTTTCGATTATACCTGCTAAATCAGTGTTTTCTGGTTTACCACTATCTTTATCTGTATGTAGTAAAAAATACGATTTTCTACCGAAACATACAAATACTACAACTGGTTCATTGTCTAGTTCAGGTATGTTAGTATTCTCCGTGGGTAATTTATGGTTTTTGTCTTCACTATATTTAGTTGTCTCAAATTGAAATATTTTCCAGGTGTAGTCCCATTTATCTGTTGGGTTATAATCAGTATGACTTTCATCTAATTCGCTTGCGTGTAAATTTGTATATACTTCGGTATCGTTACCTCCTGAACAAAGACCTACATGATTAAATTTTACAGTGGAATAATATCTCTCTAATGGTTGAATAGATGGATATATTTTGTTATTTAGTGATGTTTTAGAAGATTCTATAGGTAAAACGTTACATTGTGTTAATGTTTGATTTAAATCAAGTTTTTCATATAAACCTAAAAATGAGTTATTATTTTTACTATCCTTGTAATATGTAGTTTGCCCATATGGATTATAGTATATATTTAATCCTTTTGTATAGTCTGAATTATCATAATAGAAACCTAAATCAGTTCCAATTAATGTTGTTCTTATATATCTTGTTAGTTCTTTCATAGACTCATCATCACTGAGAGTATCTCCGGTTTTGATTATATCTAATGTTTCGTCCCAATTTGCAATCTCTATATCAGTTACCTTATATGTACTATCATTATCACCGTTACTATATGGTGCTTCTAGTATAAAGAAGTGTCTTTTATTATCTTTTCGTGATATATCGGGTAAGACTGTTCCTATATAACTATTTAGTTCTTGTGTTATATTGTCAGGATCACTTTTATCTGATGGGGCATAATGTACCAGATCATTGTCATTATTGTCAGGAAATGAAAAATCAGCATATGTTAATACATTTGTAGGTATTTTATCTTTAAGACAATCGTTTTCAATTGGTATAATAAAATAGTCTTTATCATTTACTTTACATGGTATCCATCTTGGAGTAGGCCGTTGCATTATACTATATGCATATCCTATCCATTCTTCATCGTCAGGATCATCTCCCCATTTTAACTCATTTAAACCGAAATCATAATCACTGGTCCATGATAATGGATTAAATTGTAATATATTACCAGCAAATGCTCTTTGTGTTGAGAAATCAGCAGATGATTCAATACTTGTATTAGAATAAAAAGCTTTGTCTATTACATCATTTATATTAAATCGGCGTATTAGTTCTATGGATATAGAAGAATTAGCATCCTCATTATTAAAATTAGTATTAAATAAATTATAATCAAGATACTCTGAATTTAAATTTGAAACGTCAGATGCTAGATTTCCAGCGTTGAAGTCAGGGCCGTTATCGATTATATTGGTCAAGAACTTGTCAAAATTGTACCAAGTCTTATATATCTCTTTATTATCTTTAAGATGATAATATCCCCTTAATGTATAAGTATCATTATATTTTATATCTTCTGACGGACAATATATACATATATGCACACTATTACGTGATATCATTAGGCGACCAAAATATTTAAATGCGTTCTTTAATATATCATAACGGTCTTTTATATATGCTGCAACATATTCATCTATCTTTGTAGAACCATTAGAACCATGATCGGCCTTTATAGCTACATTATCCTTTCCTGTTGTTTCTTTCTTTTTATATTGAATTGTTGTGTTTATAGTTAATATCCCATTTCTATCTTGTTTATTGCCACCTAATCTAAATTGTACTATGTCACCATCAATAATAGCATCAGCAGAATTCCATTGTTCATTATTTGCGTCTTTACATGAGTTTATTTCTATGTTTTCTAATGAACCTATGTTATCACTAAAGTTAGATCTGTCTTTGAATATTTTTGATACATCGAATTTATTATTGGTCGGATCAGTAGCAGATCCACTTAAAGAGGAGGTGTTAAATTCATTATAATATAACTTCAAATCACTTATTGTCTCTTCAATAATATCTCCAGAATCCCCACCCTCTTTATTATTTGGGAGATTTATTGTATCGTTAAATGTAATACTTTTGAATGCTATGTCAAAAAAGTCCCCATTATCTATTTCATCCTCTAATTGTGAAACATAGTCTGATGTTTTGCTATCAAAATCATGTAAATGAATTAACATGGCCTTGTCTTTTTTGCCAGTAAATGCTTCATTCATTTCTATAACTTTGATGTTAAAATTCTTTGATGATGGGGAATTTATAACACTTAATAATTTATTTTCATTATTTTGAATAGTATAATCAAATTTATCATATTCGGTTATTACCTTATTCAACCTCTTTGAATATATAGATGTCTGGTATCCATTTTTCTGGTTATCATCATCATTTTCGTCGTCAAGTGTTCGTCTTTCAACACATGGGTCTGGTGTAATAATATTTCCATTTATCTTGAATAAATCTTCATCTTCTATTGTGTTTAATTTTAATTGTGCTAGATTTTGATTTTTCACATCATAATCATTTGTAGCTGTATCTTTGTATGAGCTGTCATCACCTTTTGATACCAATATTTGTTCAGGATTAAATACAGATTGTTCAACTATATCGTTAAAGTTTTCTACATCTTCGTTATTCGCTATCTTATTATTCTTAATAGTAGGCACATTCTTAGACCATATTTCATCAACAAAAGATCCTCCTGCATCTTCACTTTGATTAATATGCAAACCACCAGTTATTCCTGGCACAATCGATACTATATTATATAATTCTGATTGTATATCACCAGTTAATATATTTGATTTATTAGTATCTTTAGCAACTATTGCGTTTGCTTCGTTTTCTATATCTTTCTTTGCTGCAACATTATCATTTACATCATAATGTTGATGTGTTTCCAAAACTCTACCTATTATGTGTTCCTGACCTGAGTTGATATCAGGAGCAGGCAAAGAAATACCACCCTTAGCAACTTCTTCAAATTCAACAGAAACCGCCTTTCCTGTAAACTTATTACTAATAGCTCCGGTCATGTTTTCAGGATGTGATAATAAAGCCGCAATTGAAGTAGGAGCATGTACTTCCATTATATTTATATTATCTAGAAAATTGTCACTTGCGTCTCTAAACTTTAACGAAGTGTTATTTCCTTTTGGACGTTTTGTAAATTTTAATATGTGGTTAAGTTCGCCTCTATTGTAATTACTATTCTTTCCTAAATCTCCTGGTCCATATTTAAATACTTCATTGTCTTTTAATTTAGATATATAATCCTTTATATTTGAATGATGACCTCTGTTAAATAAATGATAATCAACAATATTAGCTCTTGTGTATTTTTCAGTTAAATCAATGATGTAATTCATCATAGCAAAAGGTCCCAGATTTAGACTTCTGGCACTTGGAACACTATTCTGAATATAATCGAATGGATTTGGTCTAGAACTTGGTCTATCCATATCCCTCGCAATAAATGTGTATTTCAACTGGAGAGGCATATTTTTAACCAACTCCATAGAAACATCTAATATTTGACAATCAACAAGATTTTTGACATCGTAACTATCTGTATTTGGATTACCCATCATGATAAGAATGTCAAAATATGTGCCAGCTAAAATGTCTCTGAGCGATTCTATAATGGCTTTATCTTTAACTTGAAGATATCCCCATATATAGTCCCTTAATTTAGCTCTGGCTGTTTCTCTTTCTGAGTCAGATAATCTAGTCGATCTAGGATCGAAAATTGACGTATTAATAAATTCAGGGTCATTAAGATTCATTACACCGCCAGTAGAAGAAGTTGCTTGTCCAGTATCTAACCCTGACAGTCTACCAAGCGGAGAGAAAGTTCCATTTAATTTAGCTTCCTCACCTTTTTGGATAATATGTTCTATATATCCATTTGATACGAAATTAACAGTAAATTTCCCTTCTACTCTATAATTACCCTTGGTAATAGAATTAAATAATTCGCTATTATATGGATAGGCCGGTGAATTATTTATTACAGATCTAAACCCGACACTGGTGCACTCATCGACATATATGTTATTGAAAAATATGTCTACGTTATTGCCAGTATAATATTCTCTTTCCGTTTCAATATAAATTTCTTCTAGTGATTTTTGTACTCCAGCCACATTTTCCTCTATTTAATCAAATTTCTTATAATTATAGACATCAACAATAGACATACCATTCATTCTCATATTGTTATACGCTACTTCTTCTAATCTTCTGTCTATTTTTCCATATACAGACGCTATTTCAAACTGACTTCTATGTTGACTCTTACCGTCGTATGCCATTTTTCTTCGCATTAAATATTCATTATTTTCCATTATGTTAAATTCTTCTCGTGCACTATTGTCGGCTGTTTCTCCTGCTACTCCACGAAGAGGAGCAATATCTAATGCAGTATATGTGTAGGTGATTTCTATTTCCGCATCTGACATTGATATGGTACTACCGGTATCTGTCAATTTTATTCCGAATATTGTTAAAGCGGACGTGAATCCTTTTTCATTAGTAAATAGTAATAATAAATCAAATCTTGGAAATTGACTTGGTAGTATATATGGACGCCATATATCACTTGTTCTTTTGGCATAGTCTTCTACGCCATAATTTAAAGGCTGCATGTCGAATAAAGGATCATTTACGGTAATAGAAGCAATCATAGATCCCGCGATTGCTTCATCTCCCTCTGCAAATCCCTTAGGATTCTTCCTTCCCAGTGTACTGACCGGTATTAGTCCAGCATGAGTAGAGTAAGATAATACTTTTACTGTGATATTCTTTGATATCATATGAGGAGTAATAAAAATTGTCCTCATATCAACACCAGTATAAGTTGGATATTTCGTGTTTTTATATTTAGAAGTATTTTCACTCATGAAAATAGCTTGTTTCGGTGTTATAACTTCTGGTTTAATATCCAGAGCACCTAATATTCCTAACTCTTGTTGAGATAATGACCCAACTTCTTGTGAACTTAAAGTAATATTATACTGGTCCACGTTATATGCGAATTGTGAACCAGCAGCAGTACTATCGTTGACAACGCTATTTTTGGTATCACTTCTAAGTTTAAGGAGTAAATCTTTTAGATGGTCTATTTTCTGAGTTTGTAAGTTGACTTTTGCGGGATTATCCCCTGTTCCAGTTGTTTCTCTGTTTTTAGCATTTTCCTCGGCTTCTATGAATTCATCAAAAGCAGATATTATAGCATTTTTAAATCCCTGATTAGATATATTAGCTGTTAGAGTAGCCATTCTATTTGAAGCATAGTCAGATTTAAATTTCAAAGATATTGCTGATCTAACTGAATCTATAGATAGCAGATTTTTTATAGCACTTTGTCTATTTCCTGCGTCTGAAGCATTAGAATACCCGACCGCATCTAGCATTTCTCTCAAAGATATGGTTATCATATTGTATAATTATAGCATATAAATATATAGTATGTAATTTAGATGATAGAGGTGGAATATAAATATTCCACCTCTATTTTAACTTTTATTAAGTACCTTGTCCAGCTTCCAGGTTTTCTATTCCGAGCCAGTCTGCATAGTTTTCAACTACTCCAGTTGCTTCAAAGGGTTTGACGCCTTTTTCACCAGGAGCAGGTTGACCAGCACCAGTATAAAACTGACCTGCGTTTTCTCCGCCAGGTTCGTTCGCTATAGGTGCCCATGCAGTTACATGGCGAGCAACAAATGTTGATTGTTCCTCGTTAGTG
>Ga0102934_1000292_pt1 | contig 32252 bp, 29 predicted proteins | sample SalPonR2_A_D1_MG_FD_78175 | JGI IMG/M metagenome (GOLD analysis project Ga0102934, IMG submission 78175) | Salt pond soil microbial communities from South San Francisco under conditions of wetland restoration - Salt Pond MetaG R2_A_D1_MG | ecosystem: Environmental > Aquatic > Marine > Intertidal... | reverse complement strand
TACTCTCCCACGGGATTGCCCCTGGCAGACCTAGCTCCCTTAAAATTTATCAAGGACGAGAGCAGTGCGAATCGGTACAGCACGGGTAGCAGCAGAAGCATCAGCATCAACGGTAATAGCCTCGCGTCAGTTTCGCCGTCGGTCATGCGTGGTGAGGTGGAAGATGGAGTCGGTGTCAAGACTTTTCTCTCTATGTCGAATGGCAACAGCAGCACTGCCATGTTGGAGTGGCGCAGCGTGCCAGCCCTGCCTTTATATTTGGAACCCAATAACCATGCCATGCTGGCCCCTGTCGTAGAGGCGAAGTCTGACACAGAGAAAATGAAGTTCCTGACTTCGATCATGAAACTGGTGGAGCGGACTTTCGCTCGCTGTCAGGTCGACTATGTCTTCAAGGCTGACAAGTGTAAATGGAAAGCAGCCCGTCACCGGGCCATGTCTCGCGTGGACTTTCGCTGCCGTGTGTATCGCGAAGGCGGCACCAATACAGGATTGGTGGTGGAATTTCAGAAGCGCTTGGGTGACTATTTCTTGATGCGGGATGTCATGGAGAGTTTCTTGGCGGGCGCGGAACAGGCGGGTCTCGTCCGCGTCACGGGAGGACATGGAAGCGGAGAAAGTCAGGGCAGCCTCGATCACACTAACACTCCAAGCGAGCATGCGGTTTTCGCTTCGACTGATCCCTTCCAAAATTTGGGAGGTAGTGGTAGTGCTGCTAATTTCCTGTCTCCGCCCAGCTTCGGGCGCTCCTTCACTGCCAGCGCCAATGAATCCTTGTTGCACACTAAGTCCTCCGGCATGAGTGCTGACTCTCACGTTGCTTCGCCTGTTCATGCAGACCCTGTAGCGTACGCACCCGATAGTGCCGTCCTCGCCCCACTCCTAGAAATGGCCACGGGTGATTGCGACTTGGCCCGCCTGGAAGGTGTCCTTGGTCTCGCCAAGCTGTCGGTGCTGGAAGACAACCGGGCTGTGCTGAAGGACGCGGGGGCGATTCCTATCTTGGTATCTATCATCAAACACATGCATATCGAGCCGGCGGTACGACAAGCGGCGGTGACCGCTCTCTCCAACTTGTCTGAGAGCGCCTCTTGCAAGCATCCCTTGGTAGAGGCGGGGGTGGTGCGTAGCCTTCTGCGTTTGGCGGAGCAGACTACGAAGAAGGGTGCGGTCCAGAAAAGTGGGTGTCATCAGTCGTCCTCGGCTTCCTCCACCGGTTCCATGGCATCTTCTTGGAATGTCCTTGTTTCGAGATGTCTGTACATGGATTTGGAAATTGGGAGAGAAAGCGCGCGGACCCTGGCGAATCTTTCTGAGGAGCACGCGGCCGTCATGATAAGGGATCTTGGCCGGGATGGGGTGAAGGAGTTCCTGAAATCGGTCGACAGTGTGGAGGACGAAAGACTGCGCATGCATGCCCGGCGATTTAAGACCCGCATGGGCCAAGTCGTGTGTTGACGGAGGAACGCAAGGCGTGGGCACGTGTGATGTGTGTTGCATGAGGACAGGAAGGAAGACAAGCAGTTAAATGGACATGAAAAGCAAGGGAGCTTTGGAAGCGTGAAAGAAATGAGCCGAAGAATGAAAGGACAGAGAGTTGCGACGACGAGGATCACCGCATAGAAGTAAGATCATGATGTTGGAGGGCGGCACAGGCATATCTTGACGAAATAGGGACAGGAAAAGGCAAGGGAAACGCAGAGCGAAATGCTGACAAGCATACATGATCAATGTCGTGTATATAAGCTTGGATGGCGTCTGGAGTCATGGTTACGGGAAGGAAAGACTGCAAAATTACAAGGACATCTTAAGTGGTACAAACACATAGCCTGTGCACGGCCACACCCAATTATTGACCTGTATTGGTTTCTGTCTCGTACTTTCCGTCCCTATCGGCTGGACGACCGCGAAGTGTGCCCTATGAAGTGTGATTCCTGGTGGAGTAGGATGTCTGAATGATCCCTAGTCTGCTGATACGAACTCCGTCGCATTAAAAGTCAGGGAAGTGAAAAGCAGGTATGAAGACATGCACAGTGATAAGAACGAATCGGAGAAAACGGTGCACATGTTCGAAACAACAATGGGAAGAATCAAATTTCGCTTATTTCGCAAATTTACGGACGCATGGGAATTAGTTCAATTCCTATTTCTTTCGTGAACCAGCTTAAAAATGAGACGCGAGTCTTGACAGTACACCTCTGGATATTTCCATTCCCTTCTCTTCGTCTTCTCTCCATCAAGCGGATTATTTTTGCATGCTGCTGTTCTACTCCCGCGGCTGCGATCATCACAGGAATCATACCTTAAAGGTTTCAAACCGCCAAAATTGACCGATGGATTCCCCCCACAAGCCGCCCTGCTTCTTTCCCCGAGCTGCCAATGCTCCTCCGTGTCGAAAAACACGCTCTCCCATCCGTCTTTCACCATACCTGGCTTGTAGCCCTTTATTGGATCAGTTTTTCCCATCCCTTCGCCCGGTCCATGCCCGCGTAGCTGGATGCGAGCCAAGAAAGCGCTCTTGTGCCGGCTTTACTGACTTTTGCTGTTGTTCACATGCTCCAGGATCCACTTAGAGGTGACAGACTTCGGTCGCTCCAGAGGCATCCCCAGAGCCCGGTCCCAAAACACCTGCGACAAGGCTCCCAAGGCCCGCGAAACTCCAAACAATACCGTGTAGTAGTTGAACTCTTTGAAGCCGTAGTGCCAGAGCAAGACGCCAGAGTGGGAGTCCACGTTCGGGTAGGGGTTCTTGGTCTTCCCGTGCTCCGTCAACACGTCCGGGACCACCTCGTAGATCGTGCCCACAATCTTGAAGAGTTCGTCATCCGGCAAGTATTTCAAGGCAAACTCTCGCTGAGAGGTGTAGCGGGGATCGGTTTTCCGAAGCACGGCGTGGCCGTAGCCCGGGATGACCTTGCCCGACTTGAGTGTCTCCCATGCGAACTGCGTGATGGTCTCCTTGTTCACAGGCTTCCCCTCCGCTTTGAATTTCTTTTGCAGGTCCAATATCCACCCAAGCACTTCCTGATTGGCCAGTCCATGCAGGGGGCCCGCCAAGGCATTGAGGCCCGCCGAGTAGGACAGGTAGGGGTCGGAGAGGGTCGAGCCGACCAGGTGAGTGGTATGCGCCGAGGCATTCCCTCCCTCGTGATCGGAATGGATGACGAGGTACAGGCGCATGAGCTCGTCGAACTCGGGTTTATTGTAGCCCAGACGCCGGGCGAAATTGGCGGAGTAGTCCAGGGAAGGATCCTTGCTCCCGACAGACCCGTCTTTGTACGTGTTGCTGAACACCAAAGCTGCGAGCTCTGGCAGCTTGGCCCATACGTCCAGGATGTCTTCCAGCGTGTGCTTCCAATATTCCTTCTTGTGAACGCCGCTCGCGTAGGCCGCCGCGAATTTGCTGTCCTTCTGCAGAGCCATGAGGCCCACGACCAACTGGCTCATCGGGTGGAGCGACTTGGGCAAGGACTTGAGGAGCGCGACCACGTGCTGGGGGATCTCGGAACGCTTGTAAAGCTCATGCGTCAAGGAGTCCGCTTCTGCCTTGGTAGGGATCGTGTCTGTGAGCATCAGCCAGACCAAGGCCTCTGGGGTGGGTTCTCCCTGTCCGGCAGGCCCTTTGAAGGTGGGGAGCTTCTGCTGCAGCTCCGGGATCGAATAGCCTCGGAAGCGGATGCCCTCTTGCGCGTCCAGGAGCGAAGTTTCCCAGAAAAGAGACTTGATGTCTCGCCCGCCCCCAATACATTGGTCCACGGTTACATCGCCGATGACCTTGTGTCCGTGCTCTTTTTTCAGAGCGACGAGCTCGGCTTGCTTGACGGGCACAAGCTCCGTTAGGGTCTCCTGAATGGATGCCATACCCCGCGTGGCCAGTGACTGCAGCAAAACAGAGAATTGGGAGTGAGGGGAGGTCAAGGTCAAAACAGAATATGAATCAACGCATCTTCGGAGGCACGTCATGACAGAACAGGGAAGTCGAGATAGAGAGCAAGCCGCCCGGGAACTACATATGAATATGAGAAGAATCATCGATTTTCCGGCTCCGGTGTGAGAGGGAAAACCCAATTAGAGCTTTACTCCCTTCGCTATCAAGAAGCGGAAGGCATATGACTCCCGGCACGAAGAAAGAGGAGGACATTTGAAGCGTTCCGGATGGGAATGAGCCTCCGCAACATACCCTGCACAAAGCAAATCGATAGCCCCGGACCCGTGAAAGTTGCTTTTTTTTATTTTTTCCCGCCCAACTATGAGAAGCCTACCTTCATGGATGGAGCCACGGTATTGCGGAGGCGACGGGACATATGCGTGATCATGGTGACCGTTGTTTGCTGCGTGCTGCTGCGAGTCTGTTGAATACGGAGGCGGAGAAAGTCTGTTGCAAGAGAAGCCTTGAATACGGGGACAAAGTGGGCACATTGACACGCAAAAAGGGTCCAGGTCGACCTTTAAACATCATCTCTGCGGTCACATTCAACGATCGCGAGCGGTGAGCCGTGCAAGTTTGGGTTTTATGGTCGGTTCGGGCATTGCGGCGGCGGAGCGAGGGTATCTCCCTCTCGAAGTGCTGGAATTCCTCCTCCCTCACGGCACATGCCGTAACCGACACGAAAAGACCTAAACACAGCACGTGACGCCTTCCCGCGGCCACCGCGTCTGTGAACACCGTGCAGAATCTCCGTGCACCACCCCAAGCGGGCAAGGCAAGGGGCCACCCCGAAGTGTTCGTGCTTTCTTCTTGGTTCCTTTAAGCGAATAGGGCGATGGAGAGAGATACTTCCCTGACCTCGCAGGCCCGCCGCTGCCGACCGCAAATTGGAAAAACTGGGCGCATGCGCGGTGTCCTCACCCCCGTTGAGGTTCACATGGGTGGCATGCCTCGTTCATATGGACGCCTGTGGGTTTATGCACAGTTGCAGCAGCGCATGAGTGTAGACAACGGGGTAAAAGTGTAACAATCCCTTGTCTGACATTCCAAGAGGAGCGACCTCCAGAACCGTCTCGACCTCAGCCTCCCACCTACTTATTGCACGCCACGAGCCACGCTAATCCCAACACTATGGTACCACAACACCCTACAGCCCCATAAATAATGCGTAGCACGACAAGCGACCAGGCGGACGACGGAGTGTCCGCGCCCCCGCCCGAAACTGAGGAAGAGAAAACGCCCCCGTCCGGAGGGGATATTGAGGGTGTCGAAGAGACTGAGCCCGCAGCGAACGGAGACGGGGCCACGGAGGCCCACGACCCTGGCAATGACAATAGCAGCGGCAGCAAAAAGAAGAGCGAGGCGGTGGAAACGTCGGATGCGGACGGGCAGCCGGCAACCAAGCGGCGTAAGGGCGATGAGATGAGCATTCCTACAGCGTTGGAGGGGTCGCCACCTTCTACGTCCACGGCAACGCCAGACGGGGAAGACAAGCTGAAAGAGGCCGAGGATATCATGAAATCTATCATTGAGAAGCAAAGAGAGCTTCAAGAAGCAAAGGAAAAAGCACAAAAGCGTCTGAACGAGGTGCGTAGTAGATATCACACGGGTAATCGGAGGGGAAGGAAGGGAAAGGACGTGTATAATTGAGGCTTTCCAGTGAACCGATTCGTCTCCTCGCTGCTTCTCTTGGTCTTTCTGGAATGCCCCCCCCCGGTTTTGTTCTTGATGCGTTCCTTCTGGCATGGCATGGTGCTGAGGTCTCTGGTACGGCGGCCCTCGGATCTCCCTCTCCTCTCGCCTCCAGTCACGTCCCGTGTGCCCCTCCCGCACTCTCCCTGTCCTCCCTCTCCCGTCCGTTCGCTTATCCTTGGCATCGGCAATGGCACGAAGCTCATCCGCTACTTCATCTCGCCTCGTTAGTGTCGGCATGCGTCCTCGAAAGCTATGCCGGTCGGATGAGGAGACCCAGTGCAGATGCCGCCCTGCTGGCACTCTCTGGGGGATACTGCCGGCGTCTCGGCAAGAGAAAGGGCCAGGAGATTAGGAGACAGCCGTTTCCGCAGCAACCGCGAAAGTGAGCCCTTCTAGTCTGGTCACCGTTGCCGCACTCTTTCCTAGTCGGGACCGCCCTCGCCTCGACGTTGACCATAGCGCCTACCCAAATCGGCCCCGACAAGGAAGCATTCGTGAGTCGTGTTTGAATCTATCGCCGCTCATGTATTTCTCCCTGTCCACATATCACTTCACCACAGCAACTTTCGGCCACGCGCGGGAAGCCCCTGGCCTCTGCAACGAAAACCTCCGTCCTCCCCTCCCCCTCCCCTTCCTCCACGGAATACTATGCGTCTGCCGTGCAGGCGGCCACTGCGGGTATATCCTCCCCTCGAGCCCCCCTTCCTAGTACGACCCCCCCTGTTATGGGAGGAGCGTCTGGGGCAGGCGCCAGACCGGCGGCCAGTAACGATGCTTGTCGCATCTACGTGGGTAGCTTGCACTACGACCTGAAGGAAGACGACATCAGGAAAGTCTTCGCGCCCTTTGGGGCGATCCGATCCATCAATATGTCGTTCGAGCCCGGCACGGGACGGAGCAAGGGTTTTGCGTTCGTGGACTTCGAGCAGGCGGAAAGCGCAACCATGGCGCTCCAGACCATGAACGGCTTTCAATTGGCGGGGCGGACCTTGAAGGTGGGCAGGCCGACGCCGGGAGGCAGTGGAGGGGCGGGAGGACGGCAACAGGGGCAACAGCAACAGCTGCAGCAGTCCGCGGTATACGGGGGTTTGCCGGGAGCTGGATTTGGAGCACAGCGGGTCGGAGGGGGAGGGGGAGGCGCTCGCGTCTACGTGGGCTCGATTCCCTTCGAGGTTTCGGAGGAGGTGGTACGCGGATTGTTTCAATCATTCGGCAAGATACGCTCGTTTTCTCTCTTGCCCGACCCGCAGATGAATCCAGGAAGACTGCACCGAGGGTACGGCTTCATTGAATTTGACAGCGAGCAGGCGGCAGCCACGGCGATCCAGACCATGCAGGGCTTCGAACTGCAAGGACGGGCGATGAAAGTGGGTTGGGCAGCCCCCGTGGGGGGAAGCGGGGGAGCGCCACCGGCAAGCGGGGCGCCGAGCATGGCAGGAGCGGGCACTTACGTGCAACAGCAGCAAGCGCTCAATTTGTTGACGGGACAGTACTACGGGCAGGGGGTGATGCCAGCGGGGATGTACGCGCCCCAACCCCAGCAACAACAGCAGCAACAACCGCCCGCTTTGATGTATCAGCAGCCCCAGCACCAGTATTTGCAACAGTACCAACAGATGCAACAGCAGCAACCGCAGCCACAAGGCCAACCCCAGGGGCAGCAACAGCAGCAGCAGCAACAACAGCAGCAGCAGCAGATGTACTACGCCCAAAGCGCTGCGGCCTACGGCCCTGGGAGGTCTTAAGTGCTTAAAAGAGAAAGAAAGATAAGCAGGGCTGTGGGAGGGATTCGAGTAGCGGGTAAGCTGATCTCTTCTATCGCAAAAAAGATTGAGTCACAGACAATTAAGGGGTGGGAAGCGGCGTCTGAAGCCAGTTCAGTGCTGAAGCCAGGGCTCGGCGTTGACAGCGCTAGTGGTGCTGGAGTGAATGACGCGATACTAATCTGTAATGAAAGCTGTCACTGAACTTCACGGATATCAGGCACACGTGTGTGTGACGGGAAGATGTGAGGTTGGAAGCTAGCGGTGGGCTGGAAACATGTTTTATTTCAAAATTCCTTTTAAGAGCTGGCACTTTTTCATTTTCATCTTTAACTTTCCCATCTCCAACTCCACGACTCTAAGCCTGACGTACCCGCACTGCTAGCTGACAAAGTAGTTATGAAATCCTCCGCTAGAACATGGACTTCCCCGCCTATCGTTCCTCCTCCCACTAGAGCCCCTTACAAGGAGGCCGGCCTCTTACAATACAAGATATACAAGGAAGCAGTGACCGTGATGGTATAACTCAAAAACGCGCCAGCCAGCGCCGCCCTACTGACACCGCGGGCATCGCTCACGCTCGTCACCAGAACCCACACTATCCTGACTACCCACCAAAACAGGCACATGCTCACAACGTTCAAAGCACGCTGAAACCATGTCAAAGGTGCCGCGGATGGATTCCTCCCTTTCCCCCCCGAGCTCGCCTCTACCGTCAAGTCCTCAATTGCGTCGAACATCTGCCGACGAACAAACCGGCTCAGCTCCTCCTTATTCTTTCCCACCTTCGCAGGGAGGGAATCCGGGTCGATGGGAGGCAAATACTTCATACAAACCTGCCCAGGACACGTAAAGAAGTATTTGGGGGGCCATAACTCGAAGGTTCCTTGGATGACCACCGGGGCAATAGAGGCTCTGCTCTCGGCCTGCACGTAGAATGGCCCTTTTTTAAACCGCATCAACTGCCCGGTCTTGCTGCGAGTGCCCTCCGGGCTCAAAGCTACTGCTGTGCCAGACGCACACGCGCGAGTTGCCCGCCCAAGCTGTTTGATGGCTTCGTTGCGATGCCTCCTGTCGATGGGCAATGTCGCTATCACATAGGCCAGCCAGCCTACGTAAGGCATGAGATATATATCGTCCTTGCCAATGGATTTAAAAAATTGCGGGAACGAGTCTAGGAACAAAAAGCCATCCAGATTCGAGCCATGCTGAAACAAAACTACCAGAGGTGTGCGGTAGCCGCCTTTAGCCTTTCCCTCCTCCGTGTAGAAGACTCCAGCGAGGTAGAGGAACCCTCGTCCGACTGCCTTCTGAAAAAGTGCGTTTGTCAGGTACTGGTGCGGCCAGCCCACGAGCTTGAGGAGCGAGTCGAGAATGGGTGCGATAGTTATCATCGGGAGGAAGGTCAGGACGCCCATCAGGCAGAAGAAGACGCAACAGGTGACCATCCGCACTAGCATGTCGACACGTTGAAGAATACGTGGGAGGAAGGAGGAGGCGAGCCGCACGGGATTGAGAGAAAGCATTTCACTCTCGAAAGAATCGATAGCTGCAAGCAAAGAGTCGTGATCTGGATCATCGACAGGTAACCCATCCTGGACAGCCTGCCAGAGCATTTCAGCCTTGAAATAAAAACCACGTTTCTGCGCATTGGTTAGTGGCTGGACTTTGGAGGCGGAAGTTCGAATATCCTGCAATCGTGCCGAGAATTTCTTCGCAGATGAGGAGCTTAATGCAGCGGTAGATGAGGAGGGTGTGGTGTCGACGCTGAGAGATTGAGTGCTGGTTTCACGCGCAGAGGGATCAGAGGAGGGCCCGTTTGGACTGAGGTTGCTCTTGTCGGACGTTTCTCCTGGGGCATCACTTCTTGCGTCCTCCTGCTTCTTTGCCATGCCTTCTGACTGTCTTCAGCATAATTATTTATTCAAGCAGAGTAATGATTAGAACAGTTTTCCCTTCCACGCAACAACAAGATGTAAGGAATGATCACGATGGACGAGCAGAAGAGGACAAGTGAAGCGCGAGCCGCCGCCTTCTCGACAGTGCAAATACAAACCTAGAGAGTGCCCGACTCATGCACAACGACTACAGTCCAGCACGATTTTCTGTCCAAAATATTTAATCGTCATGCAATACGAGGAGCCTTCATTCTGCACGTCGTGCGGCGTTTCTAAGAGCGGCGGAAGGAACGTCATGACGCAGCAGGGGTGCCGCGTCGTCACGCTTTTTGAAAAGCCGTTACGGCACGTTCGCTTCGTACAAAACGGGACCTCAACATGTTTGTTTTGCTATTTGCAAGGATCTCACGTCAGCATGTGGTATCTCCATAAAATTTCGATTCTCAACTTCTTTCTTGGTTACTTTTTGGGGATTAACCTCCAGTCTCTTGTCAATCCTTTGCCTCGTCTGCTACTGCCGAAGGGAGGGCCGACTCCTCTCTCTCCTCATTACGTGCTTCTTCCTTCTCCGATGCTCCGCTGAGTTCCCCCCCCTCTCCAATCAATTTCCCATCTTCTCCTTCATGCACCGCCATTCCTTCATTTGCTCCTTTTATTTCATTTTCTCTGTTCTCGCTTTTCTGCGCATCCGCTCTAGACGGTTTCTTCTCTTCATCTGCTTGCTCTTGAGCGCTTTCGGCCGATGGTGCTGCCACTGCGCCCTGGTAGGCCAATTCTTTTTCGTTGCAGCAATCTGGACACAACCAGTTGCCTGTAGGCGGTGCCACCAAGCCAACACAGTCGAGGTGAAACCATTCAAAACGACAATCTTCATTATCGCATCCCACCATCTGGCCGTATGATACACGCTGACAAGTGCAGTACACCGGTTCGTTGGGATCGACGTCATCATCTCCCTCAGTCGTGCCTTGTCCAGGCCCAACGGAGGCAACCAGCCCAAGGTCCTCTGGCAGGCCTCTCTTACCCAGCCTCTTTTTCTTCTGGACGGCAAGCTCCCTAGCGCGTCGCTTTCCCTGACGTTGTGCCTAGTCAGAAACCGGAATATTGGAGGGGTTTTGCACGTTGAATAAAAAATAGTGAAGAAGGGGGTGATGGGGGAGAACAAAGGTACATCAGTCAGTACGATGGCGTTCATGGCACGATATTCTCTCCTTAAATGGCGCCTTTCGCTGTTGGCCAAAACCTACCTTTCTTTGCTCCTTTCGCTTGATTGCAAGAATTTGCGGGTCCAGAGTACTGTAGTCCTCAGCTGCCGCTGCTGCCATCTGTGGTTCCAGCATGCCAATGTCCCAGTCTAGGGCCCGTATGCTGTCATCAATTTTATCGTACGCCTCTGTGGCCAGCCGCAAAGCTTGCGTGCGCACGTCATTGATGTCTTGTTGGTGTGCAGACAGATCTGCGAAGTCCGCAGAAGACAAAAATGCCTGAAGATCTTCCGGGTTCGAGTCCTGAGATAATCACAGCGAAAGAGGCGTGAGGACAACGGATGACAAGGTCGCCACGTGGACAGCACTTTCCTGCCGCACAGATTCTCGGTGGGCCGCTCATTTCAGCTCGTATTATTATTCAATTCTACGCTGTCTTATCCCTTCAATCCCCACTCACTTTGCTTGTGAGGAGCTTGCTTGCCATCTCCACAAGAGCGTCTTCCTTACGCCAGTACTCATCGCGTTTTTTTGCTACCTCCTGATACAAATATATTTGTCGGGGATCGTGGAATTAGTACATTTGAAGATGTTTTATAACGACGAGATTCTCAATAGGGGAAAACTTTGTTATAAGAACGATGTGAACATTTTTTTTCGTGCGAGATACTCGACTTACTCCATCAGAAGTCTAAATTAGGAATAAGATCAAAGGATCATGAGGTGGGGAAACTTGTGCCATACCTTGTCAATGCTGCGTAAGACAGACAGTCTTTGCCGGTAAGTTTCAGCGCCAGGAACCAAATGTCTGCTTACGAATGAGGCAGGGTATATTGCGCTGATACCAGCTGCGGATAGTCGCGCGTCTGCAACCCCGTCACTGCAGGAGGACGACATCGCCTAGCAAGATTCAGCTGTTTTAGGAGCATTACAACGGTACGTAGGGTGACCGGTGGCCAGATAGTCAACAAGTACATGCAAGAGGCAGTGAAGAAAAACCAGCGAGTGGGAACCTCTCGCCATGGCGGATGGGAGTGGGAGAAGCCATAGGACTGAGTTAGAAACATCACCTGGGCTGGCACGGATAGCTCTCACATTTTTCTGTTAAGGTAGAACAGCTGATGGTTCCTTTCATCTATTTCGCTGGAATGGGACAACGCGTTTTGTTCAATTACGTAGGAGACGAGGGTGCATATTGCATCATACATGGAGGACGAGTGTACGTTGGCAGCGACAAACACATTTTTGTTCTTCGCGAGGGGAAACATGCACCGCTTTTGAATTGCAGGCGAGTAAGGCACTATTTTCCAACATCATCGTATGCAAGTATACAACTGACAAAGCTGTCCTGCGCATTTTATTTTCTTCTCCGCTGAATCCTATTTTTACGGCCAAAAAATAGCTTGGTGCGAAGCAGGCAAAGTGGCCCATCCTCCCATCGACGACTTCCTAATGACTGTGTCTTCCTGTACGAGTCTTTTGCGAAAACCTTCAAATTCAACTTCACAAGAAGAGAGCGTCCGGGTCGTTGTCCGTGTGCGACCATTGAGCCAGAAGGAGCAAAATGATGGACGAACTATGTAAGTACACGAGGAGATGACCCGTATTTGTTGTTCTTTCAAGTTGTCCTTATGGCGCCCGACCACACATATACCCGATCTACAAATATTGAATATCACTTTACATTTTAGCATTGTTCAAGCGAACGAAGCAGCAGGTGAAATCGTAGTACAAGACCCAAGCGACATGATGTCAGGAAATGCAAGCAGTGTTTCCAAATCTTTCAACTTTGATGCCGTGTTTGGGGAAAACAGCACACAGCGCCAAGTTTACGATATGTGTGCGGCACCTATTGTAGAATCTGTGCTGAATGGTTTCAATGGAACCATATTTGCCTATGGTCAGACAGGTACCGGGAAAACGTACACAATGGAAGGAGAGAGTATTAAGTCGTCTCAGATAACGTCGTCGGCGGAAATAGAGAAAGGGATAATTCCCAATTCATTTCAGCACATTTTTGACCGTGTAGCTGTCTCAGTGAACCAACAATTCCTAGTCCGGGCTTCGTATCTCGAAATTTACAATGAAGAAATTCGAGACTTACTTTCCAAAGACCCTCGAAACAAGCTAGAGTTAAAGGAGCACCCTGATAGCGGAGCATTCGTCAAGGATCTTAGGACAATTCTCGTTAGAAATGTTGCCGAAATCAACAGAGTCATGCAAACCGGGAAGCGCAATCGTTCAACAGGAGCAACACTTATGAATCAAGCCTCGTCTCGTTCGCACTCGGTCTTTACGGTCATTGTCGAATGCGGCGCAATTGATGAAGACGGGAGCCATGCCTTTCCATCGAATGGCTCGGATAAGCAGCAGCAAATTATACAGGTCGGCAAGCTCAATTTGGTAGATCTCGCTGGCAGTGAACGGCAAGGCAAGACTGGTTCAACAGGCGATCGCTTCAAAGAGGCGACCAAAATTAATCTATCTTTGTCTGCACTCGGCAACGTTATCTCGGCACTCGTTGATGGCCGGGCTCACCATATACCGTATAGAGATTCTAAACTCACGCGTCTACTTCAATCATCACTGGGCGGAAACACCAAGACAGTCATGTGTGCCAATTGTGGACCTGCCGACTACAACTACGATGAAACTCTTTCAACACTCAGGTATGCCAATCGGGCCAAGAGTATCAAAAACAAACCGCACATCAACGAAGACCCAAAAGATACAATGCTTCGAGAGTTTCGGGATGAAATTTGTCGGCTTAAGGAACAGCTAGCCGCCCAAGATAAATCAGCTGCGGTTCGGGTCGGAAGTAGCATCACCTTAGATAGCTCTGCCCAATCCAAGAATGACGGTGAATTTAAAGAAGATAGGCAGAACAATGGCAGTGGTACTGAGAAGCAATTGCAAAAGGCGGTAGCAAGAGCAGAGAAAGACAAAGAAGACTTCAAATTTCAAGCCAAGCGGGAATTGGATGCGCTACAAAGCAAGTCCTTGGAGGAAAAAGAGGCTCTGAAGCAACGACTGATGAAAGAGACGGAGGATCGGCGCATCCTGGAGCAAAAATTGTTTGCGATGGAGGCGAAGCTGATTCAGGGAGGAACGTTGTTAGACAGGACACATCAGCACGACCAATTGCGACAAGCGAACGGTCAAATGGATGAGCAGCAGCAGAAACAGCGGCGACTAGCCCAGGAACTTGCTATTAAAGAAGAAGCGAACCTGGTTCTGGAAGATCAATACTCAAGTCTACAAGAAGAAGTTGCAGCAAAGACCCGAAAGCTAGAAAGACTTGTTGGGAAATATCGGTCAGCTACACGGGAGGTGCAGGATCTTCAATCGGAGTTTCAGCGAGAGCGGGAAGACCTACTCGAGACAATTCGGGAATTGACTCGACAACTGAAGCTAAAAGACATGGTGGTGGAATATTTTGTACCGCCCGAGATTGCCACGAAGATAAAAGAGCGAGCGATATGGAACGAGGAGCAAGATGCTTGGACGATGTCGTCCTTGCACCTCACTGGCAACAACCTTCAGCACGTAGACTTGAGGCGACGCGTAGCATCGCCCACGTCACGGCGACCAGAAACACAATTCGCGCGAGCCCAACGCTTGCATGACAAGGACCCTGCTTTCCGTGCTGATAATCTTTTAGATCTAGAACTTGATATGGAGGATGGAGCCCCGCCATTGCAGCACTACAGCGATGCAGTGAAGAAAAAAGAAAAGGATTCCTTGCTGCCGCTTCAGCGCATTTTGAATCCTTCCAATGGAACCGAGACACCTCCAGATTTTGATAAGGATGGCGAGAAGACCATTTTATTCCCAGTTTCATCTCCTTATCTTCGGTATGCCGACCATGTGCAGCAGGCATCGACAAACATACTAAGTGAGAGGGCGAGAAAATAAATGTAGTACTTGCGCCTTTCAAGCAAGAATGAGGGCCAGTCTCAGGAAATGTCATCTTTGATAGTCTAACGCTTCAGGATTGAGGTAAACTTAAGCAACACTGCAGCACGGTATGCTTGAAAGCAGCTTGAAACTTTCTTCTCAGCCCTCTGCATCGGAACGTAAGGACATTATTTATTCTCTGTATTGAAAACTGGTTCATTGAAATTATATGCCGGTTGCTGTATTCACAAGGAATTTTACCCAAAAAAATATCATTATTTTAGTCTTACTATGTCCCATTACCCAATTTTCTCGACTTTTAAAAACATGTACATTGTTCATTTATTGAAAAGGCCTTGAGCTTATTAAACTTTTCTATACAAATTCTTTGGCTTTGGCATAGTGACAGCTGAAAATATGTCAACCCTACAATTATCCAGAATTACCCCTTGCTTAAGTAGACTCGCCGATGACCGATGTGCATTAAAGTGAAAAATCAAAATACCATCTTAGTATACCTCCTTGAGGTCCAACCTCCTCCCCCCCCCCTTCCAATTCTTTGGATGGCGTCATTCTGATCCCGTGTCCGCCATAATACTAATATACCTGAGAGCACGCCTTTCTGAAAAGAGGGTATATAAGCTGGTAGCATGTTTTCCATGGTAATCCTCCTGATAAAATTGATGATATTGATGAGATGGGGTTGGAAGAAACCCTGCACTGTATCTATCACATAACCTTTTTTCATCTCTTCCCCCTGTATCCTCTGTCATTGACATGGACACCTGGTGCATTGCCTTAGAGGCACTAGTAGGTCGCTTCCGAAATGGGGCGCGAGACTGACATGGTGCGCCGTTTGGGGGTGGCATTAGCGGGCTCGTCGACAAATATCTGCAAGAGAGCCGTCAACGGTGGGAAAGGGGCCATGAGCGTGGTAGCAAGGGTGCGACCACCGCCGCGACGACAGGCGTCATTACAGTCCTTACAACTTCTAAGCCACTCAACCACATTCCGTGCTATTGCCAGTAGCAGTGTTTGCAGTGCGGTAGGGGGAGGAAGTGAGGGGGGAGTCAGTCACAAAACTGACAAAGTAAGCTCCAGTCATGACTGGGCTGCCTTGGTCCGGGATTACGGGAAATCGGATGCCGTGTCTAGTAGTATACCAATGGAAGTCCCAACGATCGAAGCCACAGTTCGTTGTTTGGATGACACAGGATCGCGTTACAGCAGGCGTTTGCGAGAAGAGGGGAAATTACCCGGTGTTTTGTACGGCCCTGGCGTGGACGGCGATAAAGAGAGGTACCTGATCACCGTGAAGCGTCGAGACATCGAACGTCACATGCGACGACTAGGAGACTCGATCGCCAGCACTGTCTTTGATTTGCAGCTGGGGGACTACAAGCAGCGGGTGCTAATTCGAGACCTGGATCGCGATCCTGGTACGGCCATGCCTATTGCCGTGAACTTTCTCCGGTATCGACCCGGCTATCCCGTGAAGGTCCCCGTCTGCTTCATCAACGAAGAGCTGTGCCTGCCTCTAAAACGGGGCGGCATGCTGTTGAGCATAAACCGCTTCATTCGTGTGTCGTGCGAAGGAGAAACACTTCCCGAGATGCTGCTGGTGGACCTGACAGGGGCGAAGAGCGGTCAAAAGATCGGTCTGGAACGCGTGACCTTTCCCCCCTCTGTGCAGCCCCACGAGGTCCAGGAGGACTTCGTTTTGGGGGTCGTAAAGGGGAAAAATATCGTCACGTCTGAGGTTGGTACGGGTGAGACAGACACCGCCTCTGAGACCACGTGACTTGGAAAGGGTAGGTCGTGAGGGTTTAGGGCCGTGTGCACGGTAGCGTAGAAGCAAATGCCTGCTTTTGGCATGGCTCGCGAGCAATAAGCATGAAAGACCTCAATCCCAATTAAATCAGAAGTCGCTTTGCGCATCTCGATTTTTCCCCATAATTTTGTTCTGTCAGAGTCCTTACACTGGCGTGTATCCGAGTGACACTGCGTGCGTGCTATTTTCCTTTCTCCTGTTAGAGCGTGCGACTCATCAGGCATGGCAGCGAGGCTGTCGTGCTCACTTTTCACTACATATTCGACACCGGATGTCAGGGGACTCTATCTTCGCCAATAGTCTGATTCCCAGCCACATGAATTCGACTTTCCTGCTCCCATGGCCTCGCTCCCCACCTTCCCTTTAACCACCCGATGCATAGATAACTATGTTGACTCCCCGCCGCCTCCACCTGCGGTTCCTGACGACCTTTCCCCTATCCCCGGCGGAGTCGGGGTCTTCTTCGGCACGGTGGCAGAGGCGGAAGAAGCGTTGTTTTCCTCCTCCCCGAGCTCCTGCAAGAGCTCTTCCCTGTGCTCGATCCACTCCATCAGCTCCTGCACAGTCAAAATCCCATCGGCGTCCTTGTCAACCGTGCTGGCGATCTTCTGTGCCTCCTCTTCGGAGGTGTGTCGTTTCAGCACGTGGGAGATCACCTCCGACAGTTCCGCCGTGGTCAACACGCCGTCCTTGTCCTTGTCAAGCATGTGCAGCTTGTCCCCAATCGTGCTCTCCACTTTTTCCATGTCCACCTCCAATTTATCCAACATGGAGGCAACCTTCATCCGCATCCGCTCCAAGGCCTTGTCCATGGCAGACGACGGCGGCTCAGGGGCTGGCGAGGCGGGCGGACTGCCCTCCGCCTTCCCCGGCGCCGGCGACGGAGAAGACGTGGGTGATCCTGACGTGATCGGAGGCGCTTCCTGTGCCCCAGGTGCAGTGCTGGCTACCAGTGCCTGTGCAGCGTCGGGAACGTTCTCGGCGGAGGAGGACGGTGGGGGCAACGTCAAATCCAAATCTGAGGTCTTTTCCGACGAGAAAGCAGGCTGTGTTTTTTCCGGGCCCGCGCCTGCGCCTGCACCGAGGGTAGCTTTCCCCGCATCCGCCCCTCCGGCGCCAGTGACCTCCTTGCCTGCGTCCTGCAGCTCCCCTTTGACCGCGGCGAGGACTGCCTCTACCTTGGCAGACGGTGAGGCCTGAAGCTCTGCTTTGAGCTGGGCAAGAACCGTCTTCTCCTGCTCGACGGACGACTCCTTCAAGAGGGTCCGCAGGGCAGCAATCTCCGCGGCCGTCAACTCCCGCTTTTCTCCCTCCTTCCTGTCCGCTTCCGACGCTTCCTTCTCCCCCACCCCCTCCAGCGCCGTGGAATCCGTGCTTAGGATCGACGATGCTGGCGCAGGGGCGGCCGAGCTGGTTCCCGAGGCCTGCCTGGCTGCATCCTCGTCCAAGGAGGGCTTCGCCGTGCTCACCACCTCGTTCTCCGTCAGGACTTTCACGGGTGGGAACGACTCTGCAGGGGGCGGTGGAGGAGGGTTCACCCCCTCGGCAGGGCTGCTCCCCGTCATCGCCGAGGCGTGGGCGACGGCCTCTTTGATCTGCTCTGTAGCCGGATCCGCGAGTTTGACGTCCTCCATTTCCTTCCCTGGAGCGGACGCGGCTGTCGTGTCGGCCGCCGCTTCCTGCTCCGCCTTCTTCTTCTCTTCCTCCGCTTTCTCCGCTTTCTTCTTCTCTTCCTCCGCTTTCTTCTTCTCTTCCTCCGCTTTCTTCTTCCGGCCTTCCTCCCGCTTTCGCTCCTCCTCGATCAGCTCGTTTTGACGCTCGATGCTCTCCAATTTTCGGGCCCGGAGGTCCGGGTTTTGAAGCTCTGACCGCGTCGCCACGTCGAGCAGAACCTCGTTCACCACGTCCTCGTCCAGACTGCTGATCGAATCCGCCACCGCCGCGGCCGGATCCGTGAATTTGGAGTCAAGCGTGAATGCCCGGGAGAGGATCAGGAGGGAAATGGGCACCTCCTTGTTGATGCTTAAATCCAACCACTGCTGCAATTGCCGCCGGTACCCAAGTTGGGTCAGGCCGTAGGCGCGCATGCCCCGTTCCCGGCAGGCTTCCCTCAGTTCCGCCTTGTTCATGTTGTCCACCCCCTCCCAGACGATGCGCTGATCGTCCTCCTTTAGATTCCGCAGCTTCGCTCGAAGCTGGAAGCGCAAGAAATTGTCACTGCCGTAAGGACGGAGGCCCATGTAGACACACATCCCCGCCAGCTGCGGCCGCGACATGTTGTCGAGCGTGAGCTCGTCCTTAAAGAGGCGGGCGAATCGGTTGATGTCGTTGGTGGAGATGTGGGTGCCTGCCCGGGCTTTCTCGACGAATTCCGTCAGAAGGGCGGCATTGGGACTTTCCTTCCCTTCGCCCTCCCCCTGGCCCTTCTTCTTACTTGCAATCTCCCCCAGCGTGTCCTTCAAGAAGCCTGCCAAGGCCAAGCGCACTTTCAGCTCGCGCTTCAGATTCTCTTCCTTCTTCAAATTGTCCTGGAACGTGGACGGGAGCATGTTCGGGAAGATTTTCAGGGCAAAGGGCAACAGGAGCTCCATGAAGGGCACGATCACGAAGAACGCGAAGGGGACCAGGCGGAACAAGTCGGCCGTCGTCCGCGTCAGTTGCCGGCGCTCCCGGCGGCTCAGCGTATTCCCGTGCAGGACCCGACTCACGATGGAGGACGAGGTCTTGATGTCCGACCACAGGACTTTGGAGCCGAGCTTGTAGTGGTGGAATTCCTCCACCACTACCTTCTTCAGGTGCAGCCATCGGTCCCGCAAAGAACTCGGGTTCTTGACCGTCTCCACCACAAAAGTGATCATCCAGCGTCCCGCGGTCACGGTAAAGGAAAATATTGCCGCTGGCAAGATCTGGAGGCCGTGGAATGCTTTCATGGTGTAGCGTTTCAGAATCCCCGCCACCGTCGCCGGCGAATTCTCCTCTTTCCGAGGGTCCTCCACGCCCTGCGCGGGCTTCAGGTCTTCGGGTTTGATGCCCTCCTCCACGTACCGTGGAGGGGCTTGGGCGTTGGTCGCAGCGGACGTTGAGGAAGAGGATGGGGACGCTGGGGCAACATGGCTGCCCGAGACGGGCGCGGCCTTGGACGCCTCCTCCCGTTTCGGGTCTCGCTTTGGCGCCGGTTGAGAGGAGAAGGGACGGACCCAAGCGCCTGCTCCAGAGAAAGGCAAGGACGATGTGGCAGGCGGTAGGTGACGTGGGTGGAGAAACACGTGGGGGCATTCCTGCGGCAGGAAAAACCTGGAGGCCGGGAAGCGCTCATCTTGGACCCTAGAGGGTCTCCTGCGATCAATTGACAGGGCCCTTATCCCTCCAAGTGTGTTTGTAGCCGACTGGCTGCCTGAGATCCATAATGCAGAGACATGAAATGGACATCCTTGAGGCCCGATGGGTGGAAACATGCTGAAGATGGAAAAGGGCGGCACGGATCTGCCCTGGGACCCCCTGGCCACCTTGCTGAAGGCCGGGGCTGGCATGGCACGAACGACAAGGCGCCTGGAGGTCATCCGCAAGATATCACGTGCCAGGGTCCTTTTGGCAGGGTTCCGTCGAAGCATGGCTCGACTTGGAAATGTTCACGCGGCTACACGCCTAGACCCAAAAACTGGCGTCCGCCGTTTCCCCTGGCATGCACGCACTGGAACACGTGGCGAGATGTCTTTTCCTGCATGAATAGTGCGAGTGACGAGAGGAGAAAGACGGGGAAGTGTTAATATCGTGATGGTGGTAATTGCTTGGGAGAACGCCTGGTCTTGACGCCTATGGCAGTTCTCTTCGTTGATATCATTCTGCATCTTTACGGGTGAGTCGCTCGAATCAGTAGCCGGCGAAAGAGGCGATGCGACATAAAGCTGGGCTTTGCTGCACATGTCTCTCTGTGGATATATCTGATGGGTTTTTTCTTCTTGACGAAATTCTATTAAACCGGATCGTTGATTTTATTCCACGGTCTCTGCTTTTTCGCGTGTGGTGCTTCATCACAGCGGAGGATGCCAGCGAGATCCCGGCTCACGCTCTCGGTGCAAGAAAGTACAGCATGAAGACACGCACGCGCCATGTCAAAGCACATGGGAAATATCGAAAAAAATACAATTTAGTCAAGTAGTTGGAACTCGCATTTTAAACGAGTTTGGGAATGATAAAGCAGAAAGTTGAGCTGAGTCGAGCATGGGCCGCTACAGAGATTTTCTCATTTGTGATCACTAAATTTCGCCATGCGTACCATTATAATGATGATTATAGTTTAAGAGGCAGACGACTCTGTCCTTGTAAAGCATCAACTGGTCTACTTTTTCAAATTGTCTCTATTTATTCACAAAACTGCCAACCGCCCCTGCTATTAATGCTTTCCTCTACATTTTCACCCTTCCCCTCCGCACTCTCTCCTTCTTTTCTCTATTACACTAATTACACTCACACTTTGAATAGCAAGGCCCAAACTATGTTTAAAAGAATAAGGAGGATTCCTCCTCCCTTTCCTCCGAGGTGACCTCCCACCCCTTGCCCACTGACTCCCTCTTCTCCCCTTTCAGCTCTTGCTGTTGTTTCTCTCCTTGGCCCTGTTCCTCTTCATGTCCCTCCTCCGAGCAATTCAATAAAGATTCCGCCCTCGGTTGCAGCCCGAGATCCTCCGACAGGACCCGCAACATCCGATTAGCCTCCTCCTTCGTCTTCACCTCGGGGAGCTCATCCTTTAATCCTCCATTTGATCCCATCCACCTCGTTTCCTCGGCAGGTGTCGCATCCACACTTTGCACACCTGAATCCTCCAAATCCGCCCCGCCTTTCTCACGCCTGGGACGAACGTTGCCCCCGCTTGGCCCCCGATGCGGCCCCTCGGCGTGCCCAACAGGGCTTCCTGAGCCTCGTTCTCCTGCAGCCGCGGCAGCTGCCGCCATCGCTGCTGCTGCTTGTTCCTTTTGGTAGTCGACCAGCCAGGTCACAGGTTCCGCCCTCCCAAATCCGGCCAAGGTTACGCCGATCTTCGCTGCCAGTGTGGGGACAGGGGCCATGCCGCTCTGGAAACACCTCAAGACATTGTCCCACCGCTTGTACTTCCTGGACACGTGGCAGCAGACGACCCGCTCATTGCTGGCAAAAGCTGCAGCATGCTTGACGATTTCTTGCATATGCACGTGGTGCCAGCTGTGGGCCCATACAATCTCCCCCTCCAGATAGGTGCACTCAAGAATCAACAAGCGGGCCTGTCTGACCAAAGGCTGGTCGAGTACAGCTTTCAAGATAGTATCTCCCGTGTAGGCGACTTCGACGATGTCCTCTAGCTCAACGACGCTCTCTCCTTGCTTCCGGCGACGCGCCAATTCGTGGGAGGACAGGTTACGGCACCCGGCCTTTAAGCCTTTGCTCTTTTCACGGATTATGGCGTACCCTTGGCTGGGGACGCGGTGCTTCGTCGGGAAAACCTCCACCCTAACGTTGGGATGAATGCGGCATATATCGCCCGGTTCCACTCCTACAATCTCGGCATTGAACGCACACCCATCAAGAGCTTCGTAAGCTGCCTTCGCCCGCAGAAGCGGCTCTGTGGCCGGAACAGGCACATAATACTTGGCTGGTTTGTTACTAAGCGTTCGAGCACGAGCATGGTTTAGCAAAGCACCGATGTGGTCAATGTGGCCATGCGAGACAAAGATATGCCCTGCCCCCAGCGTCTCTCCAGCGCTAGTTCCAATGTCCATGGCGATGTGCAGCCCGAACGCCCGATGACGGAGTTGGATGCATGTGCCAATACCTGCCACAGACCATGCAGAAGAAACCTCAAACCCAGCGTCAGCGGGATTACTGGTTGCCACAGACGGGGAATCCACAGAGTCTGCACGCTTGAAGGGGGGGCGAGCGGAGGTGGACGTTGATGCTTGTGCTTGCTCGGGTAGTGTTGGCGGTAAGGCCGCTATTGGGGCAGAGTTTTTTTCTCTGCTGGCTGCACGATGATTGGAAGATTCTTCAACGTCCGCTACGCAAGCACAGGGACAATTTGTGTCCATATGGAACGTACGAGGCCAAGGACGAAGTGAGATAGGTGAAATTGATTTCGAGTCGGAGAGTCAACTGATGAACAAAATATTCGTCCTGTGCGAGAAAATCATCACGGGAAAAATGTTGGAAAATGTGTTGCGTGAGCATCCTATCGATTTCGCACTTGTGGTTGTCGCATTTTGTACCAGATCAAAGCCATGCGCGGCTGACGGGATACGAGTTTACGTATTACAAGACCTAGTTCTTCCAACCAACTGCGACCTTGAGGAAAATTCGTCCACTTTGCGGGCGTCCGCAATCTAAGGAATTGGTTGAATACACGTACATACCTCCTGACAGGACGGCCTCCCTCTCCCGTCCATGCCAGTAATGTCTACAACAAGCCTACGTCCATGGGGTCGTTAACCTCCCCACCCCCCTCTTTGCCCCCCTACGCACTAAGATGTTGGGGGGACGCAAGTTGCCCAGCTTGCGTCGCATGTTCCCGGTGTGTCGTTGCCTTGCACAACAAAGTATCGTACTGGTTAGTGGACAAGTGTTCTAGGACGTCCGCTACATTCTCTCAAAGAAAATTTCCCAAACCAAGTCTCCACGTTAAAACAGAGATGGGCCCAAGCTTTCGTCGCTCCTTGCTTTTTTCCCCTCCGGTTCGTCACCTCAAAATTTTTCTGTGAAGCAGTTGCTCATATGAATCCATATTCTAAAACCTCTGTGTTTCCTGTGGTGTTTCCGCGGCTGGCGACATGCAATTAGGGGCGCGTATGGACACAATCAACATATTTCCTTCAGCGTTAATCAACTTTAAAGTTATCGTTTACGTGACCTTGTTCCAGCGATATCCCTCCTTCGGAAGATTTCTGTACACAGGCGAGAGAAATCGACAAAATCTTCGACGCAGCTTTGTCTTCTCCCCACCTTATTCCTGCGTCATCCCTTCTCATGCCTTCATCTCGCCATTCTTCTACAGGTAGGTGCACCCACCCCTCCCAGGGGATGTGCTGTTTGGCGACGTTGATACGCAAGCCACAGAAACACACGGATGCGCGCATTCATTGGGCAGACATTCGTCCCGTTGGATCTGGATGGTGATGTGATCTATCCCCGCCTGCGTGAAGACAGCTTGGGCTTTGTGCATCGCCATGTCTGGATCTGCGGCCTTGATGTGCACTGTCACCAGGGGCCGTCCCACGGACAACATCCACACGTGTAGATCGTGGACGTCGGTGACACCCTCGATGGCCAGGAGTTTGTCATGCAGGGCGTGCGGGTCCACGCCCTCCGGGACGCCTTCCAAGAGGACATGCGTGCTCTTAGCCAACATGCTGACCACGGAGTAGCATATCAAGATGGAAAAGACAATGGTACAAATCGGATCGACCACCTGCCAATGCGGCTTGAAGTAGACAATGACGCCCGCCAAAGCGACCCCGAGGGACTGGACCAGGTCGGTGATCACGTGCAAGTGAGCCGCCTCCAGGTTGATGTTCCGGCTCTTAGCCTCCTTCTTCGTCGTCGAGGCTTTCCCTCGCGTTCTGCTTATCTTCACCGGATCCTCGTGCGCCGCGAGCTTCCGTGCCGTCAGCCGGGTCGATGACCCCGTCAAGGCATCCTCCCCTTGCTCCTCCTCCTCCTCCCCGTCGCTGTGTGCATGGCCGTTGAGATGACACGACCCGTGGGCTTGCACAGCCACCCCTGAGGACGGCAGACTTCCATACGTGGTAGCCACCCCTGAGGACGACAGACTTCCATACGTGGTAGACATGGGTAGGACCATCCCTCCCTGCTTCCCTTCCTCCTCCTCATCCACTAGCAACGTCCCCTCCTCGCTCGTGGACGCGCTGCTACAGCGTGACTTCTGCCCCCGGCCAGCCTGGGACTTGTGAGAGCAGACGCTGTCACACGACGGAAACCTGACAGCGCCGCCTTGGTGCGTGTGCCCGTGCTGCGAGCCGTGGGAGTCATGGGACCAGACGCGTTTCTTGCCCGCCTCCACGTCCACACCCTGACCGACATGCCGACGCCCCACCCCTTTCTCCACCCCCTCTTCCTCGTTCTCGTGCATGTGACTATGCCCGTGACTATGCCCGTGGCTGTGGCCGTGACTATGCCCGTGGCTATGCCCGTGGCTATGCCCGTGGCCGTGGCCGTGCTCATGTCCGAAAATGATCATCAGAACCACGTTGAACACCACACCTATGATCGCCACCACCATCATCAGAAATCCATCGATTGGTGGTGCTGTCCCTTGGAACCACGCCACGATGCGATGAATGCCCTCATAGACGAGATAAGCAGCCAGCATCACGATCACCCCCGTGTTGATCAAGGCCGAGAGCACCTCCGCACGCACCAAGCCATACGAGTGTTTGGTGGTGGAGGGGGTTTCCGACAGGTGGCTGGCCATGATCGCCGTGATGAAATTTGCCACATCCGTGAAGAGGTGGGCCGCGTCGGTGACTATGGCGAGGGAGCCGGCCAGGATCCCTCCCGCGATTTCAACGGACATGAACACCAGGGCGAACACGGTGGCCGCGATCAGCTTGGCACGCACGCGTCGTTGCTCCATCTTCGCATCGGCCCGTTTTTGCTGACTCTGAGCTTGCTTTTCATGCGCGGATGCGTGCGTGTGCCCCGTATGGCCGGACAATCCACCGCTGCCATGCGCGCAGGTGGCACTGTCGGGCTTATGATTGTGTCCATTTTGTCCGCCGCGACCCATCGCCTCTTCAATGGATGGGAGAGAACAGAACAGAAAAAGATTCATCAGATGAGTGAAAGCGTTAGAACACACAGGTCCCGGTCCGCAAGGAAGCCGAACGCCAGGGTGGCTCGAAAAACTTGGTGAGACAGAGCTCGCCTGAGGCAGGTGTCGAGAATCCATGCGATGGACCAACACGTAACAATCATGGGCGACGTGGACATTTCACGGGCAAAGAAGATTTTTGGTTATCAATTAGGCGCTTGAACGAGCGGGGAAACCATGATGACAATTTGATGATAGCAAGGACAATGTAACGCACCTTCCTTATCCTTGTTGTCTTCGCCTTTCCGCGCTCGCTGCGGGGAGAGGAGCTTTGACTGGAGGTCCTCTATGTTTGCAAAGATGGCGCGCGGTTCCTACGGGAGAAAAGGAGGTTATGTCGATTATGCGGTGAGCCCGGGAAATTTTGGCAGAAAACCAACGAAAAAGCTACATGAAAAGGCGAGATGGTGATGGCGAAAGCCCTAACCATTGACTGACATGCCCACCAAGACCACAGCGTTCCACAAAAGTCCAGGCCACAACATGCTCCCTTGTGCACCAACACATGACGTTAATCTACGCTTGAAAACAAGGGTCGGGACATAGGCTCAGAGTTCGTGGTTTGCACTGCGAGCAGTCGCGCTTCCGTTGACGCGGCGCGTGCTGAGAGGCCGTTGGGGCTGGCTCTGGCAGAGGGCGGAGAGGCTTTATACGTGCCAAAGATTTGGAAGGAGACGGACCGCGAGGGGGCGTGCGTGAGGCCAAAGGCAAAAATTTGTGGGAATATGGGAATAGACTTGTTGTACACGTTTTCGACAATCGGGGGGTTGTTGTGATGCATTATGGATTGCTAGGACTTTCGAGCTTGCGCTTGCGCTTACCCCCCAACTACGGAAAAACGTTCCAACAAGTAGAGACAATCTTGCCTTGCTACAGATAAGATGACACTGACATGTATTTGTATCTAAAGTGGGGTTCTCTGGTTTGTTTATTATATAGAAAGTAAAAGGTTTCGTAAATGTGATGTATGAGGGCAAACACGTGGAAGAACAAATGCGCTGATACCGATCAGGCGAAACTAATTTGTTTTTTCCCTCTCCTTTTCATGCACGTTTGATGTCCTCAATTCCATCCACGAATATTGCCAACCTGTCTCAAAAAGTTGAATCGTTGCTCACGGCTCAGTAATGGATGCAAGGGTGGAAAGCCTATAAACCAGAAATTCAAGGTGCTGCAAAAGAAATCAGTAAACATACCTCCATCTGCGTCTTTTCCAGGCCCAGCTGTTTGAATTTTAAGTCCCGTATGCGCCACATTGAGACAATCCAGCCATCTGTTTGCTTAATGCTTGTATTGCCTCAAGGAATCCTTGAGAGCACTCTTGCATCAATCATCCCGCGCATACTCCACGTCTATCTCCGGCGTCCGGCCATTTTGCCCTTCTTTTGTTGTTGATACATAAGCTGCTCTTGAGCTACTGTGTGCATGGTGTAGACAAGGGTTGTACGGTCAACACTGCTCTCTCCTTAGCCAGACCCTCCTTGTTCCTTCGTCCCCTCCGCTCTCTCTCTTCATTCCCGGTCTCTACTCACAAGCTGCAGCCTCTGCGTCCTGGATATACTGCTGCCATTCCGCGAACGTGATGGCATTGTCACCATCCTTGTCGAACTCATCGAATGAGGGGTAGTCGTACTTGCTGTACTCGGGATTCGCGGCCAGATATTGACGCATGTACTGGTCGAACTATGGGAGCACGGGCAATCGAACAGGTCATGAGCTTAATGCATTCGGAACATGGAGTCCCGGTGTTTTATTCCAGTCACTAAATTAGTAGCCAAGCTCTACTCAAGTTTTTTGAGGTCCCTTGGCCCTGAGGGGTCGACGGACACGCCCGGCATGCACTTCTCGCAAGTTCGATTCCACGCTCTCTCCCACACGCCCTCTCCCCCGTATACCTCCCGCCGCGTGATCTTGTCGTCGCCATTCAGATCCGGCTGCTTGAACTCTGCATAGTCTTGTTGAAGTGAAGCTGACGGAGACACCATGGAGAGATCAACTGGGATGCCAGCTTCTCCCATAGCATTCTAGGGCGTGAAAGAAAACGGGTGTGTAAGCGTAAATAAGCAAAACAAACAAGTTTGCAATGACAGGGATCTTTGCACAACATCATTCCACATCGTTTTAGCCCCAAGCGCGGTAAGTCGCCCGGCAAGCACTGCCTGTCCTAGAGGGTGGCTCGTCCGCGACCCACTTCGTCGCCGTCTCCAGCAACCCTCGCCTTCTTCTTCTCATTCCTCCCACACCCAGAGCTGTTCTCTCCTCACGTGATGACCACCGCGCTCCAGCTCACCTCGATGTACTGGAGATGCTTGTACTTCTCCACGTATTCCTCCTGCTTTCTTTCCAACACGTCTTCGTACTGCTGCCTAACCGAGCGAATGGCGTCCTCTACCCGCTTCTCCTGGTGCTGAGGGAAGCGGAGAGATGCACAGAGATCGCTTGTATGGGTCAGAATTTCACATCCTTTATTTTTCACGGTTTTTTTGACACCGCTTATTCCAATTTTCCACTCATGCACACATCGGGTGAGGATTTGCATAGGCGAGAGGGGGGCCATGCATACCAAGCTACCCATGTCTAAACGTACCGCCAAATCTCTTTCATACTTCTGCTTCATCTTCTTGTTTTTACTCCGATAATTCCATCCAGACAACCAATACCCCGCCAGAACACCTCCCGCAATTGCTGTATACGTAGCACGCCTGTCAGAGGGAATAGCGTGAGGTGCGCATGGTTGCAGTTTTTGGGAAAAGAGTCAATGCACTTATGCAAAGGCTCTTTTTCCTGTCCAAACATACAACGTACTTGTTCTCCTTTCCCAGTTCAATGGCATTCGGGCCTGGAGGTCGTCTCCGGGGAGGACCGCCAGGCCCGGGGTACCGGTGCAGCTGCTGTTGCTGTTGCCCTACTGCGGTCTATGGATGGTAGGAAGCATTCGTTGTAGTAAGCCTCGTTACGCATGGCTACTCTATGCCATGTGAAGTGCTACGAAGGGATCCATACCTGTACGAGGAAGAGAATGCTCACGAGGAAGAATTTGTGGATTCCAGACGATGCGTTGCCCCGCCTGCTAGCCATGTTGCTGCTGCCCCTGGACTAGAATCCTTCGCTTTGTTTTTCAGAACTGACTTCCTCGATTGTCCGTTCAAATTTACGGCCGTGCGAGTCTGGCACAACCTGAGATGGCGTGTGACATACAGGAATCTGCGGTGAGACAGAAGTCAAGTCTTGAAAGCAGTGGCGTTGATCTCTGCACGGGGAGGCAGGAAAAGCTCTCGCATCCGCTCGCTCGAACCCTCTCGGCCGCACACAATAACCTCCTGCTCCATTTTAGGTTTACTGTGGTCAAACCACTGCTAGAGAATTGAAGTCCACGTTGTGTTGGTATAAGCAAATTAAAGATACAGATTTAATGCGATGACATGTGCGTGATTGATTTTTTTGGGGCGCGTCCGTTCCTGATTGAAGTCATTATGTATGCGTCTGCTATGCTGCAACTATCCCATACCTCTGCCTATTGCTTCTCTCTTCGTCGATAAGATTCACGTTCCAGACTTCGCGTAGGTGATCATAATAAATTTAAAGTTTGTCGAGCACGGCTGAAAGGATGTATGAGACATGGAGCGTGAGACTCCTCCTGTCAAAATAAATTATACTTACAGTGTCCTTCACCTCCCTCTAGTTTCCTTGCTTGCCTTGAAAGCTGTCCAATCCTGCTTGTCTACAGCCCCTTGTTGTAGTAAAAGACAGTTGGAACTGGATTCATTTTCTTTGCCTTTTCCTGTAACTCTGGCTCGATCTGACTTAGCGAAATGGACGCTTCTTGAGGGAACAGTGCGCAGCACAAAGGTGTGGAGAAGGCGAGGAAAAGACCTGTCATGCCCACCATAATAGGGGCACCGAGACTAGGAGTCGCACGCAGTGCAGTCGTTTGTTCCAACCGCACCATGATCACGGGAGGGATTACCATCCCGGGTGTAGCCATCAAAATCCTGGAGGGCACAACTTGGGCGACCGCCGTCTTGGCGGCCTCTTTGCTCTTACCCAGCACCTCCCCCTCCTGCGTCTTAATGTCGATCCCCTCCATCAGCTCCCGCTGCCGCATCAAGGGAATGTTCACGCAATTAGCAGCAGCCACTGCGAGTAGAGGCACAAAACGTCCAATCATCCCCTGGCTCAATTTCGGATTGCGAGCGATAAGACGGTTGAATCCAACAGCCGTGGCCACAGAGGCAGCTGTAGCGGCCACGTATGCCTGACCTAGCTGTTCGGTGGTCACACCTGCTGACGCATTGCGGTTTGAGTAATTGACGATGGCATTAAAGCTTTGGTTCACCCATTGCCAGAATACAACCGCCGGTATTGAGCGGTAGAACTGCATCATGCATCCGGTAATGACCATATTTCCTGGCACTTGAAACGACATTCTGCCTGGCAAGAAAAGCTTCTCGCCAGTCTCGGGGTGATAGGCAGAGTCATACAGGTGCTTAGCTTCCCACACCTGTTCCTCCGTCGTCCCCGGGGGCTCCGTGCCTGCTTTGTACTGCTCCAGAAGCGTCTTGGCACGGTCCAGCTCCGCATCTGAGGCAAGACTGTTGAGAGGATTAGTTGTGCTGAAGAAATGGCGAGCACGGCCTTCGAAGGTGCTTTGGTCCCATCGAGGCTGTCAAATTGTGGGCGGACGAAAGGATTTGACCTGAGTGAACCATTTCAAACATCATATGGCCGTCCATTGTATACAAATTTTCCTATTCAAGGCTTCCTTGTATGGGCCAAATCGCCACCATCTATCTCCTGTCAACAACTTTCTCGATGCAATGCCGGGACTAAGTCACCTGGCCTTTCCGACGCGTCCCTTCGAATCACACAGCATCCTCCCTGAGTTCATTTTTTCTGACAAAGCATTCTGGACCATGCTCTAGGACGAGCAATCATCTACAACCTTGTTGGTCCCTTTACAGTCATCATTTACCTTGCTCAAATCGATTCGCGGCACTTTAGGAGGCTCAGGCTCCACTGGCTTCTCGGGCTTGGCTTTGCCCTTGCCCCATCCAAACACCATGTTGTCTGTTTGTTCGGAAAAAAAAGCAAAGCGCAGATGATAAGTATGAACTACGCTCTGTGGCGGATGTTTTTGAGGAGGACATGAGAGCATGAGTATCCAGTCGTAGCCATGTAAATGCCCCATTCAACATGATATCGAAGGGTTTCGACCCCGGGAAAAGCCTCCACGCCCCCCGCCGCTTTTGTACTCAAGATGCAGTTGTTCGAAGAGTAGCGTTCCATCATGACGAAGTATCAATCTAACAGTTGTCCATGCAACAGAATTGCTGGACTCGGCGACGACCTCTTGTCATGCAAATTTGCCACCGAACCGGCGGCGCGCCGGCGACAGTGAGCGGAAGGCAAGGTGGCCACTGACCGCATGGGCCAGGGAGCCAGGAGGTCATCCTTTCGCTATCAATGTTGAATGGTCCCTAAAGCATGGAGACCAGAGACTATCCCTGTGCCATTAACTAAAGGGTAAACCCCTCCCATGAGAAAGAAAAATGTATGTTCCGATGGGACTGGGCAGTCTTTTTGGACGTCAAAAGGGCCTGCTTACAAAGAGTACCCGAATTGTACTGTACAACAAAAAAACTCTCATGCTGTTAACACTGCAGTATCGTGTACAATTTTCCGATATTGATACTTTGTTATTATCTAGGCGCAAGTCCTTCATAGTATTTGCCAGATTTAGACGTAGATGGGCGTGCTGACCAAGGCATCAATGTAAGGAATAATGGCAACTCGAGTGAGCAGATAGAAAAGTACACCCAAGCCTATAGAGATGGGTAGAGCAGGCAAAGCTTTACGGAATACACTCAGGAGGACAAGCGTGGCTCCTAGACCCGCGATTATTACAAGAAAGCATGCCGCACAGGTGGCAAAACCGTACAAAGCAGCCTTGCCGACCAGCACCGAATAGAAAACGAAATCTCCCAAGCCCAATTTGATGGATCGCTCTTGCTCCGGTGTCCCTCCCTGGTGATGAGAAGAGGAGGATAAACCTTCCGATGGACCGTGGCCTCTACCACTTTCTCCCCTTTCTCCCCTTTCAGACTCGCCCCCATGCTCATTCCCACCTTCCACGGGGCTCCCCATCCCATCCTCCAGGAGGGTTTCCCCTCCCTGTGACCGAGAAACCCGACGGAGGCTGCGGGACGGGTGAGGAGGGTGGTGCTGACCGAGGTGAGTACCTCCAGGACTACTCTGAGTCCCGTCCAGCAAAGGGTCGAGAGGGCTAGGAGGGCTGGTGCTGTGCACAGTGTGGGCCTGACTACCCAAGGCCATAGCAGGCGAGAAGGCCCCATCATCTCCAACCGGGGCCTGCAAACGCACGTCATCCCCTTCGCACCCTCCATCCAAACTCCCTGCACTTGCCAGTGCGCCCGTTGCCCTTTCGCTTCCGCGCAAGGCGGTCGAGGGGGGTATTCGATGGTGGTGCCGAGCGTGTCCGGGCAGCTCGGCCTCGTACAGTAACCCTGGCATGGGCTCATTGTACTCTTGCATGAGCCCCACCAGGTACCGAAGCGGTCCGCAGGGCGTGAGGACCGCGCATAGATCGTAGAGCGCCAAGACGACCAGGAGGGCCCATCCTGTCCATTCCTCGAAGCGCGATAGCTGCCACGCCATGATGACGCTGATCATGACCAAGTAACCTTGGGTGACCCAGGTTGGGATCCCTTTCTGGTAGAAGATGGCAACCACGCCGACAAATGCGAAGTTGTAGAGAACTATCACAAACGTGAAGTAGTCGCAGGGCAGGTCCCACCTTATTAAAGCAGTGTACCACAGCAACCCGCCCATTAGGCCCAACAACATAGTACTGCTAAGAGCCATGTACCCAAACAAACATTTCATGCATCGAAACTTGTACAAAAGGACTACCACGAACGTGGCGCCGCAGATGACTCCAACTATGGTGAGGGCATTCACCAAAGACTTGCCTAGCTTGACCGAATTGCTGTCTCCGCCGTTGCCATCCGCGTCACCGTCGTCGATGGCGTATACGCTTACTCCCTGATCCTCGGTGGCAAACGCCACATTCACAACAACCAAGCTTGCCAGAAACATGGTCAACGCGACAGGCTTAAGCACCGCCCAGAAGGAGTTGGCCGAGTAAAGGACGTCTTCAATGT
>Ga0102934_1000291_pt1 | contig 32322 bp, 47 predicted proteins | sample SalPonR2_A_D1_MG_FD_78175 | JGI IMG/M metagenome (GOLD analysis project Ga0102934, IMG submission 78175) | Salt pond soil microbial communities from South San Francisco under conditions of wetland restoration - Salt Pond MetaG R2_A_D1_MG | ecosystem: Environmental > Aquatic > Marine > Intertidal... | reverse complement strand
TGGGTGTGGTCTTGGAGGACTTGAGTGGGAACATGTCAAGATCCTTGTTGACGGCCTATTGGAAGACTACGAAGTCTATGTATATGAGTTATGATATGGAACACAGTAAACCCGAGAACTTTGGAGACAGACTAGCGCTTTTCCTCACAATGATCTTGCGCTGGTTTGCTGATACATTTTTTGCAAGACGCTACGGCCACCGTGCTGTGGTGCTTGAAACCGTAGCTGGCGTGCCTGGCATGGTTGCCGGTATGCTACAGCACTTCAAGAGCCTCCGACGTATGAGAGATGACGACGGCTGGATCAAGACTTTGCTTGACGAGGCAGAAAACGAACGTATGCATTTGATGATCTTTATCAAGGTAGCACAGCCAAATTGGTTTGAGCGAGGCTTGATTATCATCGCACAGGGCATGTTTTTCTGGTTCTACGGCTTGCTGTATCTTGTGTGGCCCAGAGTTGCACACCGTATGGTAGGCTATTTTGAAGAGCAAGCTGTTATCAGCTACACCAACTATCTTGAAATGATTGATGCTGGTGAGGAAGAAAATATCCCTGCACCTGACATCGCGATTGAATACTACGATCTTTCACCTGATGCAACACTGAGAGATGTTGTGATTCAGGTACGGGAAGATGAAGCTGGTCACAGAGATGTGAACCATGATTTTGCAGACAAACTTGGAGGTAAATAATGCGAGCAATTGTATGGAGCAAGAACGGATGCCCTTATTGTGATAGGGCAAAAGAGCTACTTGACGGTAGTGAAATCAAATATGAAGAACGCAACTTGAGCGCTGGTGAATGGACTAAAGCACAGTTGCTAGAAGATGTTCCAGACGCTCGTACAGTGCCTCAAATCTTCCTAGATGGAAAATACATAGGTGGATATCGTGAGCTATGTCAGTATTACGAAGACCATGACATGTTTAGAGGCAATCCAGCAGTATAAGGAAAACCATGCTACAGAATACAAGAAAAAAGAATGACATCGTAACTGTCAAGCTCGTATCAGGCGAGGAAGTTATCGGTTACTACGATAGTGAAAACGCAAACTCAATCACCATACGTAAGCCATTGGTACCAGTACCAGCTAGCGAGAGCTCAATGGTACTTGCACCATTCATCATGTCAGGCGAACAATCAGTTGGTGGTAACTTGACAGTTGAACTCAACAAACAGACAGTAGTCACAGTTCTTACAACGAACGAGCAGTTCACTAAAGAATATCAACGGCTGGTAAGTGGTCTGGATTTCAACACTCAGGCGCCTCCAGGGCTGATCACGACATAAATACTCCGTAAGGAGAGATTATGCCCGCAGTACATCGAGACACTGACCGAAGAAATTGTGATGCGACGACCACTGTGGTTGGAAATGGCACAGTGTTCGTAAACAATCTTCTTTGTGCCGTTAAAGACGACACCAACACACACATTAAGGGTGAACTTCTTGCGGATGTAAATCCCGGGACAATTTTTGTTGAGGGTAAGCTCATGGTGTTGGTAGGTAGCAACGCCAAACCTGACCTTCTTCATATAAATCCCAAAGCAGAACAAGGCAGCGGTGACGTATTTGCTGGAGGTGGTGGTGGCGCTGGCGGCAGCTCTGGTGCTGGCGCGGGCTTCCGTGGTTCTGGTCCAGCAGCTGATGAAGATGATCCTCGTGATCCAACCGATGATGAAGAAGATACTGGTGATGAAGAAGACACTGACGACGAGGACAGCGGCGGTGAAGATGGAGATGGAGAAGGTGAAGATGGAGAAGGTGAAGATGGAGAAGATGGAGAAGAGCCAACCCCAGAACCAGACCCAGAACCAGAACCAACTCCAGAGCCTACGCCTCCCGGTGAAGTGCCGCCTGAAGTAGAACCAAGAATTGACCGAGTCGCTCGAACTGAATCAGAACGCGCACAGATTGAACGAGCGGTTGCTGAAGCAAATGCAGAAACTGGTCTCGAGTGGGTTCCTGTGCGTGACAACCAGACTGGTGAAGTTTTCCTTACAACCAATGACTTTGTGCGCGACTCGAACGGCGAGTATATTCGTGCAAGTGGTAACATTGCACGACAGATTGCCGCAGACAATGGTTCACAGTTGCCTACACGAGCCAGTCAGATTAACTCCATTCACGCCGCAGCAAACATTCGCAACCCAATGGTTCCGGCTGGCGTTCCTGGTGATGTACCATATGCTACTCTAGTTGAAAGATCTAATAGAACACTCAATGGGTTCAATATCAATCCAGGTCCTGGTGATTTGGCTAGTGGTCATTTCAAAGTAGTTGGTCAAAGAGGTGAGATTTATCACGGAATTCGCCCAGGGTCACCAAACAGTACCTGGCAGAGAAGCTTTAGCCGGCAGCATGGTCAAGACTATAGAGATTACTCGCAGGGTGTTCGTCTGATTAGACCGGTAAACTAAGGAAACAACAATGAATTTAAGAGTAGACCGTGGCACAAGAGCTGTAAATAGTCCAAGTAATGGCTTGAATATTTCCATGGACTTCAACGCAGCCCCTGGCGGTGGTGCGCGCGGCACAGAGGTTATCATCCCGGATAATGCAAGCCCCGCCGTCCGTGCAGCAGCAGCAGATTATAACGCGCGTGTGGTAGCGTTTGCTGCGGCAAATGGTATTTCCAACTACCCTAACCGTGGCGTCAAGACTCGCAGTCAAAACGGTCGTGGGGTGCGCAACACCGTACACACCGAGCCATTTTTCAATGATGATTTGCGTATGTCAGAAGCTATCAGAAATAATCCTGGTCAGTTTGCTGCAATCTATGAAGAATCATTTGGTGGTATTGACGCTACTCTAATTCCACCACACGGTGTTGGTCGTGACCGAGGTGCTTCATCAAGTGTATTTGGTGACGAGACCAGTTTTGGCGAACTTATGGTCGATCAAATCAATGGTGGCAGCACCGCTGATGGTTCAGGACTTGGTGACATACCGTCTGATCCTGCCGCTGAAGGTGATGATTTTACTGATTTCGATGGCGAAAGTTTAGATCAAGAATCATACTTGGATACACAAAATGCGGCTGATCCAGATCTTGAAGGTAGTCCAGCAGATATTCAACGTTTTGTTATTCCTGCGGCTATTGAAAATACACTTAAAGAAATTATATGTGGCTTGGCAGGCGGTGGTGGACTCAAACTTCCCAACAAACAGATCTGTATTAACCACGCTATCAATGCTTTGTTAGGGCAAATAACAGGTATTGCTAGCCAAGCATTGCAAGGTGCAATTGGTGCGCTTGCCGGCGCCTTCCAGAACTTCATGAGCCACTTGAATCTTGATGCAGTTTTAGGGCGTATTAACGGTGTTCTTGGGCAGATCTCTAACCTGGCGAACATGATTAACTTCTGCTCAGCACCAGTCGATCCTATCCAGATCCCCAACGTGTTGCAGAATGCAATGGGTAGTTTCCTCGGCAAGGGTATGGAAATCATGAACAAGATTGGAAATATTCCAGCACCAAACATTGGCGGATGTACTGATGGTGGATTTAATCCTGGACTCTTTGATGGTGGTGTATTGAAAACGATCGGTGATAACCTAGATGATCTTAGTCTGGTTGAAGACATCGTCATTGCTGATATTGAAGAAATCATTACTGACATTGACGACCTGATAATCGACGAAACCAACGTGCCAACTGAATATAATAGTGGTGGTAGCGATTTTCTTGACGGTGATCGTCCAGTCTGGGATGGCGTCAGTGTCATGTTCAATGCACGTGAAGAAGGTATTGCAGGTGCTACACGCAATGGTAGTGCACTGTGGTCAGCGTACCAGCAATTGGGCAGCTATCAAGTCAAAGACCTTGACGGTAATGTGTATAACAATATCTTTGAGTTGTTTGTTGATAATGACCTTTTGCGTCTCTTGCGACGAACTCCGAATCCTGTTACTGACATTGTAGAAAAAGAACCAATCCTTAACTATTGTGGAGACATTATCGGTTATCGTGATATTGTCACACAACGAGCACCACAGAGAAGTCAAGGAACACGGCCGCCGACTGAGAGTAATCAACCCGGTTTCAATGCTGGCGGGCTTTCAACCAACCCACTTACCGCCAGTATCAATGAGCTTGCTGATGCCGCGGCAGAAGCTGTAGCGGAGGCTAGCGGCAGTACAGATAGTTCTGCCGGTATAGGCGCTGGCAGTGGTGTTGATGGAACAGTTACCACCACTGATAATGATCTAGTTGAAGTATTGTTCAATGATGGTCGTTTAACACCTCCAACAGACAAAGCATGGTTTTTCACAATTACAGCCATGGCCAGCCGAACCAACGCACCAGCAACTGTTGCTATACGTCAAGAAGGTATTGCAGACAACAATGGTGGAAATATTACAATTTCAGGCCTTGCCAGCGGTAAGACCAGGTTTGGCGGTAGTGATGTTACTAGCAACTATGACCTCATCGTAGAAAACTTTGATAATCAAGTTCGTGTTCGTGTTCAAGGCGAGGTTGGGCATGACGTCAGTTGGCGCATACGCTATCAATTTATTGAGGCATGACCGAACTTTTTTGGTTGACAAGTAAGATATATTGCCATATATTGGTGGCATATGTAGTAACCTGACAAAGGACAAGTCAATGCGTTCGAAAATCTGTGATGACGGAAAGGCGCGTATTCTCGCGAAAGTGGTTGTGCCGATGGGCGTCCACGAGATTACCACCTTTGCTCTGGCAAATCCCCAATTCGCCGGACAAGATGGGCAAGCTGCTCATTCTGAAGCCATGAATCAATTCGAAAATCTCAACAAGCGCCAGCTATTCAACGTTGCAAAAGACAGCGTTGCACTTCGTGGTGACAGCCTGGATATTGCCCTCGAGGTGATCGACGGCATGTGGTCGCCCAAGCAAATCGCCCGCGCTCGGGATCATGTGGAGCGTCTCTTTCCTGAGGTGGATTGATGCCACGCTACCATGTAAACAACTTCCCGCCCGGCACCTACGTTGAACATGTCAATCGTGAATGGGTTGGCACGGTGAAGCGTATTACCGTCAATCCTTCTGGTGAGCCGATTTTGGTCGTCGACATTGCCTACCTTGTAGAAGGTGAATATGTCGTTGAGGACACCGTTCGAATTCATCCCATGCATGTGCAGCGTCTCGATGAAACTACCACAGTAAGGACAGACCAAGATGAAGACGACTGAAGACATGGTGAACGAGCCAAGCATGAGTGACATCTTGGTTCCACTGGGGTGTTTTCTTGCCTGGGCCACTGAAGAAGGTGCGTTCTATGGCGGATATTCCGGTGAAGAAGCACTCACAGCCCTGCAACAGCTCTTGGGCTGGGATGATGAGAAGATGGCACATTTTGTGTCGATTTTTGTACAAGATGAAGAACTATGAGCCGCTACAGCCTGTTTATTGATGACGAGCGCTTTCCGCCCCGTAACGACGGTCGTGACTGGAAGATTGCTCGCGACTGGGAAGATGTCATGATGTGTCTGCGCATTCATGGCATGCCTGGTTATATCAGCTTCGACCATGACCTTGGCGACCATACGCACACTGGCTATGACATTGCCAAGTTCTTGGTCGATCTTGACCTGAACAATGATGGCGACTTCGACCTGCCCGCAGACTTCGCTTTTTATGTGCACAGCCAAAACCCAGTCGGTGCTGAAAACATTCAGCGTTATCTGGACAATTATTTGAGGATTCGAAATGCTGAGTGAATATGCTGCAATTTTGTCTGACTGGTATGTGGGCGTGTTACTTGCTATTGGTGCAGGTTCACAAATACCACTGTTGCCACTCCTTCTTGTGCCAACTGTGTTGTTTGTGTTTTTGCTCACTATGTCAATGATGTTGCCACAGTGGGTTGGCAACTTTATGGGATACGATCACCCCCACCAGGTGTTGGCAATGTGGATTATAATGCCTGTGTCACTTGTATTGGCTATTGGCAGCCTGATTTCGGCAGGCATCATGGGAATCATTGGAATTGTTAAATATGAAGACAATTTCCGTGAATGTGTACAAACGTCACACATGGCTATTGTTACTGAACTAGATGAAACCTATGACATCTATAGTCTGTTCTGTCGCGACCGCGCCCATGTTGACGATGAATGGGGCGAGTTCACTGTTGTAAATACGCAACTATCCCCATTCATTGGTGAGCAAGAGGTTTCTGAACTGCCTTGACCAAGACGTTTCGCTCTGCTATAAACACAGTATAGAGAGTAAAAAAACTATCGAGGCAGACATGAAATACATCGCTGGCATGGCGGCCCAAATCGCCTTAATCACTGGAGTGGCTCTCGCTGGAAAGGCAGAGCCACTTCGCGTCACTATCACACCTGCTATAATCGAATTTCCTGAACTTGATGTAGCTGAACATCATTGTATGACTGAAGCTATCTATTGGGAAGCACGTAATCAGGAAATCTCCGGTAAGATTGCAGTTGGCAACGTGATCCTTAATCGTGTAGCAAGCGATCGGTTCCCTGACACCATCTGCGGTGTTGTGCATCAAGGACCCATGGATGGCTCACCAATCAGCTTACACCGCTGCCAGTTCAGCTATTACTGTGACGGGCGGAGTGATGCGCCACCCACAGAAAATATCCTCGAGATCCAAGCCTGGGACTTCGCCAATATTATTGCAGAAGCACTGATGTATGGCGAGGTCGATGATATCACATTGGGCAGCACCTATTACCACGCGGATTACGTTTCTCCGTGGTGGGTTGAACATTATGATGAAGTGATACAGGTTGATTCACATATTTTTTATGTGCATAACTGATATGTTATGAAGTAATAAATTTTGGTGCAATGAAAACAGACAAATATGGTAAATATGATGACATAATAATAACAAAAGAGGCCACCTAACTATGTATGAATATACGTGTCGTATGATACGAATAATTAACGGTAACACCGTTGAAGCTGACATTGATCTTGGATTTGGTATATCTATCAAGATGAATATCAAACTTTACGGTGTTTCTGCATCTGAAGAGGCAAAGGCTGACTTAATACGTATTTTGCCTAGAAGCTTTATTTGCAGAACAATGTATACTAAGCGCGGTAAAACAGGCCGCGTTTTGGGCTATGCTTACGTTGAAGATGAAACTGGTGACTTAATAAATATCAACGACGTAATGATAGCACAAGGACATGCACTAACAGAATGAGATTTGCATTTGGTATTTGGACGATGATCGTCGCTTTGACGGTCAGCGCGGTTGCTGCATATTACAGTATCGTGGGTCTTACCGCTATCTTCGCCGCCGCAGTGATTCCAGTTATCATTATGGGCGCCACCCTAGAAGTAGCCAAGGTGACGGCCGCTATCTGGCTGCACAGTTTTTGGGATGAAGGCGCCTTCTTGACCAAAGTGTATTTGACCAGCGCTGTAGTCATACTGATGTTCATCACCAGCATGGGCATCTTTGGCTTCCTCAGCAAAGCACATATTGAGCAAGGTGCTGGCGTTGCTGAACTGGGTGCACAGATTGAACGTATCGATGAGCAGATTGCACGACAAGAACAAAACATTGACCGAGCTCTGGCCAACATTGATTCATTTGATGAACGAGTAGATGATGCTGATGTAGAGATACAAGCACGTATTGATGCACAGGAAAGCATTATTGCTGATATTCGCACAGCACTTGAACGCGATATTGCAGTACAAAATCAAGTGATTGATCAAGAATTAGGCACGGGCTCACCACTTGAAGCTGAGCTAGCAGCTATTGAAGAACGCCGCGCACAGCTAAACACACTTCTACAGGACGGTGATGTCAGAGCGCTACAGGCGTTTGTTGGCGCACCAGTCGATGGCGTTCGTGGTCCCAATACTAATGCGGCCATTGCAGCCTTCGAGGACAATCTCAATGAACAGCGCACAGCCCTGCTAGCAACTATACAAGCACAGCGCAACGCAGATAACCCAGCCGTTGACCGCGCGCGCGAGCGCATCTCAGAGCTACAGGCCGCAGCTAATGCTGAGATTGCCCGTGCACAATCAGCTATCGAAGCCTTCCGTCAGCAGTTGGTATCTGTTACCACAGCAGATAACTCAGGGGCCATTGCTGAACAAGAAGCTGCAATCACAGTTGCTAACAGTGAGATCGATACACTTGTCGAGCAAAAGTTTGAGCTCGAAGGTCAGTTACGTGTGATCGAAGTCGAAGTAGGTCCTGTACGATATATTGCAGAATTGGTATATGGTGATACAAGCGAAGACCTACTCGAACAAGCAGTGCGTTGGGTAATCATCATCATCGTGTTGGTGTTTGATCCACTTGCTATCGTATTGGTATTGGCAGGTATTAGCCTACTGCACCGCAAAGATACACTTGACAAACCTGCACCAGACGTGCATAATGAAAACACCGAATCAGAAGAGCCGCCAGATGGCGCCCGACAAGAAGGTGAGGTTACACCTACAAAAAGAACTCAATGGCGAACACCGGCTCCCCAAAATGAACCAGTTTTAGAAGAACCGGCGGCCGACGATCTATCAGAAAGTGGCGGACCGACCACTGATCAAACTACCGACGATCAGGCCCCAGTTGAAACTGAACCCAAGCCTGACAGAGAGCAGGCACGTGAAGATGATTCTAAACGCACCAAAAGCATAATGCGTTTGACTAGACCATCACCACCCAACGGATCACCAAATGACAAATAAAAACACTGTGACAGTCGTCACACCGCCGGATCTTCACATCAATGTTCTTGGGCCAATTGTCCTCTTGCTTGGTGTTGATCTAGCTGGCAGCAAGTCTTATACAGAAATCTATGAGCGTTTGTTTACAGAAGTCGAAATCAATTTCTTTGTAAGCGAGCAAGGATTTGACTATGGCCAGACTGCATGGTACAGAGCCGCTGCTGGCATGGCTAGCAGCGTGTTCATCAATGTTGAAGATGCTACACGAGAAGAAATCTACTTGGCGACCCAGATTGACAAACAAGGAGAAGCCATGGTGTTTTGGATTTCAGAGACTATGAAATCATCAACCATGATATCCATGCTTAACAGTTATCAAACACGTATTTTTCAGTCTCTCGACGAAGTTGAAAAATTTCTAGTTGACGGTTACAAAGAATCATAATATACTGGCAAATATGAATCAAAAAGGACTAGCAAACTAACATATGAAGAAACAGCAGACACGGATTCTTGCCAATCGTGATATTCGCCACAAGAGTGTGCGAGTAGTCACAGATGAAGGCAGTACCATACTTCATACTGAAGCCGCAATTCGCCAAGCAGAGTCAGACGGGCTTGATTTGGTGCTGATCAACGACAAGGCAGACCCGCCTGTTTGTAAGATTCTTGAATTGAACAAATATCGCTATGAGCAGCAGCGTAAAGAAAAAGATGCTGCTCGAGCTCAACGCGAATCAAGAATGACGATCAAAGAGGTTCAGTTCAAGCCCAATATTGATGTGCATGATTTTGAAACCAAGTGTAAAAAAATCTTTAAGTTCATCAGTAAAGGCAATCGTGTCAAGCTGCTAGTTCAATTTCGCGGTCGTGAAAGACAGCACGCCGATCTTGGGTACGATATTATTGATCGTGTACTTGAGAGCGTTGATGGGGTCGAGCTCGACGGAAAGCCACAGTTCAGTGGTAACCGTATTACCGTATTACTCAAGGGAACACAGGATGGTTCGAAAGAATCCTAATCAAAAATCAGAAGGACCACGTGGTACATACACTGAGGTCCGTGACAACAATGTCAACCAAGCAATGCGACGCCTCAAAAAGATCATGCAGAACGAAGGCGTCTTCAAAGAGTTACGTGATCGCCGCTATTACGAAAAGCCAAGCATGAAACGCAAGAAGGCAAAAGCTGCGGCACGTAAGCGTCACCTGAAAGAGCTCGCTCGTCGAGACGAATGGTGATAAATAGGAACGGGATGCCGATGACGGGTCCCATTACATCGATCTTGCTTAATGAAGGAGATTAACATGAACAAGACAATCAACACACTAACTCTACCTACTTTCCTCAACGAACGTGGCGTCGGATTCGACGGTATGTTCGATTTATTTGAAGATGCGGTTGGATATACCGCAAATGGTGGATACCCTCCATACAATCTAGTCAAGCACGGTGATGACAACTATGCAATCGAAGTTGCAGTTGCTGGCTTCATACTTGACGACCTAGAAATCACACAGAACGGCAAGAAGCTGACAATCTCAGCTAACAAGCTTGAAAAAGTTGGTGATTCCTCTGATGATCCAGTTTACCTACACCGTGGCATCAGCTCACGTAGCTGGAATCGTGACTTTGTTCTCGCAGAACACGTTGTAGTAACAGGTGCAAGCCTAGAAAACGGTATTCTCACTGTAACCCTGCACCGCGAGCTTCCAGAAGAGATGAAGCCTCGCACAATCGCAATCGAGAGCAAGTAACTTCCATATGGCTCTCCTTGTGGGTAGGGCGCAGCGCCCTACCCACAACCCAAGAGGTTAACATGTCCACAGACGTTGAAACAATTGAACGCGAAGAAGTAAAACTCAAGCGACCGAAGAAATGGGCCGTCATATTGCATAATGATGATATCACGCCCATGGACTTTGTCATTGAGTTGCTCCACTATGTCTTCAAGATGGATTTGTCAGAAGCAGCACAGCTGATGATCAAAGTGCATACTGAAGGACAAGGTGTGGCTGGCGTTTATCCTTACGAAATTGCAGAGCAAAAATTCACAGAGGCCAATGCTATGGTTCGCCTTTCAAATATGCCACTCAAAATCACACTTGAAGAAGAATAACGCTCGAGCATAAATAGTTTTATGAGAGCGCGCGAACTATTCATAGAATCCCGACAGGAAAAGAACGAGCTAGCCGATTTGGTACGCAAGTCTGAAAACACTGGTCTCTTGGCCAAGCTATTGAATTTTCTCTATAAGAAGGCCCAAGCTGAAACTCCTGACGAGGAACCCACAGTTAATGAAGACATGTCAGGCAATGTCAAAGCGCAGGTTCTTGACATGCTTGACAAGCTAGACGACAACAGTCCTGAATGGGCAAAAATTATTGATGTACTGCGCAAAGATGAAATCACCGCACTCTGTGTTCAGCTGATACAAAACAAGATGGGATCAGTCAATGGTCACTTTGACAAAAAGCTGCGCGACATGGTGATGCGAGCCAAGTATCCATTCGAAGAAAAAGAAGAGTTCCTGGAAAAAGTCATAAGCGATGGCTATTTCGATGGTTCGGATCTTTTCTCTAATACCCAAGGAAATATCTATAACGCTATTGATGATGGGATTGCAAGAGATCTAGCTATGCAGATGTCACGTCAATTCCGTGGTGAGATGGGCTATGGTCCTGACCAAGGCCCTGGTGAGATCATGATGGTCTTACTAGGGAAGAACATTGGTTTGGCAAGCAAGGGTGACCTTAAAGTTGGTAATCAAACTGTTGAAGTCAAAGCAACTAGCCGAGGTAAAAAAGGATTCAGCGGCGGCCGACTCTACAGCACAACAGGATATGGCACTAGCAGCACCATCAAGCGAGATCTTTACCAAGCACTTCTCAGCGTAGGAATACCAGAGCAAGAACTACTCAAATACGGTATGCCTTCCAAAGAAGCTGCCCGTGAAGCTGGCATACAAGTGGTAAGAGGCGGCCTTAACCTCAACATTAGTGGCCTCACCAACCTTGGCGAACTGTTCAAAGATAACAACATTTCACAAGAGCAAGCGCGTGGTGTCATCAAAGTCATCATTAACGGTTTATATACCAAACTGCCTGCAGGCATGGAGAAGCCATTGCTTGCGATTGTAAAGTCTGACGGCACTATTGATGCGGCAGAATTTTTGATTGAAATGACCAAACTAGCTCACACATACTACAAGGGCTTGGCTGGTCATGACGCTCTGATGATTTTCAACACAGACAGTGGAAATTATGCCATGATGCAGAGCGGTGATGATGTTGGCAAGATGCTTAAATCCGGCGTCATCTCACTTACTTCCCATATTGACCTTGATGATGACCGAGGCAAAGGAAGCAGCCAAGTCATCATCAAGTAACTTGCATTCAGTGCATAACGACCTTAACCAGATTGCAGTTGTAAACCCCCCAAAATCATTGTAAATATGTATTGTGCAGGTGCAGCATTGCCCTGCGCATTGTCATGAAGAAAAGGAGTTTACAATGGCATTTTTTCGATCACTTTTTAACCCAAACCGTGCACGACGAGAAGATATCGCCCGTTACGTGGATATTGAATATCGCGGCGCTGACCGTGATGCAGCATATGAGCGTATGCTCAAGGAGGCCGGCCTGTGAGCATCATCACTCTTTTTGAACGCATTGGTCGTCAAAGAGCAGTGGCTGAACTAAGACGTCTCGGCTATACACAAATCGCCGAGAACCTAAGAAAACAAGAAGCAGATTAACCCCTGCTTCTTGACAGACCCTCGAAAGATAAGTAAACTTGAAGCACGAGGGATATAATATGCCAAACTCATTTGATCAAAAAATCTTGATCGCGTCACCGAAAACTAGCGGTATGTTTCGTCATACTGTCGTATACATTCACGCAAATGATGAAACAGGATCAGCCGGTGCAATCTTAAATGTACGAATGGATCAAACCATGGCCCAGAATTGGGCTGAAGAAATGAACTGGCAGTATCCAGAAAATATACATGTTGGCGGCCCAGTGGAACGCCAACTTGGGTATGTGATCCATACCAACGATTATGCACACTATACAAGCATTCCACTCAATGAATATTTTTCCTTCACAGGTGGCCGTGCAATTATCTCTGACATCAATCGTGGTACAGGACCACATCAGTTCACACTCAATGTAGGATATTGTGGGTGGCAACCAGGACAGCTAGAAGATGAAGTTTCTCGTGGTGACTGGATTGTTGCTGACTTTGACCCTGACATTTTCTTCCAAGACTTCGCTCGGGAAGCATATTGGGAATTCGCAATCCACATCGCTGCACAGCAACGCACAGAAAAACTTCTAGACACCTTCGACACAGTATGACCCATATACAAGCTGAACCACTTTCACAAGAAGAGCTGGAATTTTTTCACAACAGCGAATTCTTCTCATACAAGTGGACTCACTTATTCGTATTCAAATCTGTGATTTGGGAACGAATATTGGATACTCAATCTCGCTTTGATCAACAATTAAGAAAACCCAATCATATAATGCACACGATTTGTGATGATCGCGTTCTGGTTTGGTTCAAATTAGGCAACCAAGATAAAGGGGTCAAAAATATTCCCTTACACAGTATGGCGGGGGCGGACCTTATTGTTGAATTTGCAGATGGCATTTTTGGACCAGCCAAGTTTATCAAGTATAGATCAAATCCCTTTCATGAAGTTGATTTGGATACTATCCAAGTTCGTGAGCGTTTGAGGCAGGAACTCTTGGCTATAACAAGGCTGCGATAAATACTGTTGCTCCCCGATGGGGGTAAAGGAGATTTATCATGAACTTTTTCGATACAGTTTGGGCTTGGCTTATGGCCCGTTGGGCAGAGCGCTCAACTTGGGACGGCACAGTAATCATTGCATTTGGTGTTGTTGTTCTTATATTCCAAGGCCTACTACCGTATGCAGCATGGGCAGCTATTGCCTACGGCGCATGGACCCTTTTGCAAGCAGAAGGTAGTCTTCTACCAGGTGACGACACACCACCAGAAGATGATGCATAAGCAGACGATAATCAGCTGGGACCGAAATCCCAGCTGATTTCTCATAAATATTGACATGGGCGCAAACGGTATATCACGACTAGAAACCAAGCAACTTCGGCAAGAAGCCAAGATGGATCTTGCAGCTGAATCTCTTGAGCAAACATATAATCTCGATTATCTTCCTACCAAATATGATGGTAATGATGTTGTCGTAAACGAAAATACAGACGGGTTGTTGACCGGAAGGCCTTGGGTTGAACGTATGGAAGCTGCTAACCCTGAGATTGATATTGAAGCTGGCGGAGGAAGCTTCGATGGAGACTTCGATCCGACCTACGTCCCGACCGGATACAGCATTTCCGGTAATACGATCACAAACAACTCCGCAGGAGATATGGTCTGGGTGTTCGGGGTAACAAAAGATGACCTCCCGACAACCGGAAAGTGGTATTGGGAGGTCGAGCTGAGCGGGAACGCCGACAACTGCTATATTGGTATCGTGGACGTCGACAACCTTGCTGATGCAACCGACACGACTTCAAGCACGGGCCTGTTCAATAACGGGATGGGCTGGTGGGAGAACGGCGGGGTCAACATTAATGGCTCGGCGAACGGCGTCAGCGGAGGTGTCGATTTTTCTGAATCGGGAGGAGAGAGGTTGCAGTTTGCTTGGGACGCCGACGCAGAAGAATTGCAGGTCGGCTTGGACGGGACCTTCTCGCCGAGCGTGTTCTCCCGTTCCTTTCCATCCGGCGCGCGAATCGCGATCAACTGCCGCAAGCAGACCTGTTCTGCACAGGTGGTTACAGCAGAAGTTGATCAAAGCTATTCGCCACCAACTGATTATTTAGCCTTGGCTTGAAAAATGATAATTGGTTTTGTTGATCACATAACTTAATTTATGTATAGTAAAAGATAGTAAACATTATGATTATTTGTCACTGTCGCAACATCAGCGACCAAGATTTCGATACAACCGAAGAGCTCTTCGAACGGTTACGTGAGCGTGACCGTGATTGCTGCTCGTGCATTGCCTACATGGCTCGTCAACATCGTGAATTCAAGTTGCCTACAGATTGTTGCTTGACAAAAGAGTTCAGGTAATGTATAAATATAACTGCACTTGATGAAGCGCATTGAATTCGGAGTAGACTGGGGTTCAAATCCCCACACCTCCACCATAACCACATCCGTCCTGGCGTGCCAGGGTTGTATCGTAGGTACATATATCCGAAAGGTCATGCCGGCTTATCGCTTAGTAGGAAACATGATGTGGTTTTGATGGGGGTGAATTGGGATCGATGCACGTTGTAGATGTTGTGGAGAGTGTCGGGTGAAGCGCGTAATAGCTTCCGTAAACTAAATGCAAACGTTAATGCAGCGCCAGAAATGGCAATGGCAGCCTAAATAAAGGCCGCAGGGGTGGGCAACCGACCTGGCAACAGAACTGGTTGCTTTTTTACGAGTACTGGTAAATACAAGTATGCATTATCGGTCAATCTTCATAAGTGACGTGCACTTAGGCACACGAGGATGTCAAGCCGAGGCTCTCATCGATTTTCTTAAAGACAACACATGTGACACACTGTATTTGGTTGGTGATATCATTGATGGTTGGCGGTTGACACGACGCTGGTATTTTCCACAAGCACATGCAGACGTAATTCGCCACATACTCAGAACCAGCAAAAAAGGAACAAAAGTCTACTACGTTCTTGGCAATCATGACGAGGTCTTCCGTAAGTTCTTGTCATTTGATATCGCAGTTGGTAATATCAAGATGGTCGATCGTGTGGAACACCGAACTATTGACGGAAAAAATCTTCTCGTGATTCATGGCGATTTTTTTGATCAGCTCATGCTCGACAAGAAGTGGTTGATGCATATTGGCGACACGCTCTATGATTTTATGATCTGGTTCAACACACAATTTAATGTGGTGCGTGGTTGGTTTGGCATGGAATACTGGAGCCTTAGCAAGTGGCTCAAAGATAACACTAAACAAGCACTCAACTATATTCATAAGTATGAAGATCATGTTGCAGAGTATTGTCAAAAAAATGGATATGACGGAGTTATTTGCGGGCACATTCACCATGCTGAGATTAAGACCATTGATGGTATAGAATACATGAACGATGGTGACTGGGTCGAGAGTGGCTCAGCACTGCTAGAACACACAGACGGAACATTCGAACTTTATTTTCATGACCAAAAAAATACTCATCATAACGGACAATCTTCCGGATCAAATTAATGGTGTGGTTACGACTTACCAAAATATTGAACCGTATGCGATTGCTGATGGTTATACTGTTGATTATATTCACCCCGGGCGGTTCCGCTACATTGATTGCCCTAAGTATAACGAAATCAAGCTTGCCCTTCCCTTGGGGCTGGGGAAAAAGATTCAGGAGATACGTCCGGATCATATCCACCTCGCCACCGAAGGTCCTCTTGGTTTGTTTGCTAGAAGGCATCTTGCAGTGGGTGGGTATCGGTACAATAGCGCTTATCATACTAAACTTCCTGAAGGTTTGAAAGCTATCGCCGGTATACCAGAGAACTGGACATGGCCAGCAGTTCGTTGGTTCCACAGAGATTCAAATCGTGTGCTTACCACCACGCCCAGCATGGTGCAGCAACTCCAAGATCATGGATTTGGTGACAACATAGTGCCTTGGACACGCGGCGTAGACCGTTCACTGTTCAAGCCTGATCACCCAGGTGTGCGTGACGACACAAAGCCCATCATGGTCTGTGTGAGCCGCGTCAGTGCAGAAAAGAACCTTGAAGCATTCTTTGAACTAGACCGCCCTGGACTCAAGATCATGGTGGGTGATGGACCCAAGCTAGCTGAATATCGCGAGCGTTACCCTGATGTGCTTTTTACAGGTGCCAAACGAGGTCATAACCTAGCCAGATACTTTCAAAAAGCTGATGTATTTGTGTTCCCCAGCCGTTGGGATACATTTGGTTTGGTGATGATTGAAGCTATGGCCTGCGGCACACCAGTAGCAGCCTTCCCTGTTCAAGGGCCTATAGACGTGATACAAGAAGGTGTCACGGGCTGCATGGCAGAGGACTTAGGTGTGGCAGTTGACAAAGCATTACAGCTAGACCGTGATGGTGTACTACAAGGAAGTCAAGTATGGAGTTGGCAGCGAGCATGGGAAATTTTCCGTGACAATCTGATTGATAGGGAATGTACCTGATATGTGTGGTGTATTTGGTGTTTTCAATAATGTAGACGCGGCGGCGCTTGTCACTCTTGGACTACACTCATTGCAGCATCGTGGACAAGAGGCAGCAGGAATTATAAGTTACGACGGACAATTCCACATCGAAAAAATACCAGGTCTGGTGGGTGATCACTTCAACAAAGAATCCATAATCAAAAAACTTTCCGGAACAGGTGCCATTGGCCACACCCGCTACTCAACATCAGGAGAAGCAGGATCGATCAACAACATTCAACCTATGTTTGCTGAGTTTGACCGTGGTGGATTTGCCATTGCACACAACGGAAATCTAACTAACCAAAAGCGTCTGCGTCGCGAGCTCATTGACTCTGGCGCTCTTTTTTACAGTTCAAGTGACACTGAGATCTTCATCCATCTTATGGCACGGTCAAAAAAGGCTACTGTTGTTGAACGGTTTCGTGATGCACTTATGCAAACAGAAGGTGCGTTCTCAATCGTTGCTATTACCACCAAGAAAATGATTGGTGCTCGAGATCCAAATGGATTTCGCCCGCTCAATCTTGGCTACAAAAATGGAACGTATTTCTTGTCGAGCGAAACCTGTGCATTTGATATTACTGGTGCTGAGTTTGTTCGTGAGGTAGAACCCGGCGAAATTGTGGTGATAACTGAGGATGGTGTTGAGAGCATCAAATATTCTACTCAGCCTCGACACTTCTGTATTTTTGAATTTGTATATTTCAGTCGACCTGACAGTGTGATTGAAGACCAAAATGTTCATGCTGTACGCAAGCAGATTGGAAGAGAACTGGCAAGCGAAATGACTGTTGCCGCAGATTTGGTTGTACCAGTACCAGACTCTGGAATCCCAGCAGCAATGGGATATTCAGAAGCATCAGGCATCCCATATGATCTAGGCATCACCCGCAACCATTACGTTGGTAGAACATTCATTGAACCTGAAGATAGCATTCGTCATCTGGGCGTGAAAATGAAACACAACGCAAATGCCAGTGTATTGCGAGATAAGCGTATCGCTCTAATAGATGATAGCATCGTTCGTGGCACAACCAGTCGTAAACTGGTAGATATGGTTCGTAATGCTGGTGCTCGTGAAATACATCTGCTTATCGCAAGTCCGCCCACTGTGAATAGCTGTTATTATGGTGTTGACACACCAACCAAAGGCGAGCTTGCTGCCAGCCGTATGAGTGTTGAAGAAATGCGAGAATACATTGGAGCAGATACGCTCACATTTTTATCTCTTGATGGTTTGCATCATGCTGTCGGTCTGAATAATATATGCGATGCTTGTTTTTCAAACAAATATCCTGTAGAGGTTTCAGATGGTGAAAAGTAAACCAACATGTATATTGATAACAGGAGGGCGTGACTATGGTGACATTGGGGCAGTGTTTGACTGTCTCACATATTTGGACAGCGAGACTGAACGCATGGTGGTTGTTCATGGCGATGCACCTGGAGCAGATAGCTTGGCGTTTGAAGTATGTAAAGAGGTTGGCATCGAACAGGTGCGTGTCCCAGCCGCGTGGGAAAAATTCAAGAGAGGTGCTGGACCTATACGAAACAGTCTCATGTTAGAATTGATCGACATTGATATGGTTCTGGCGTTTCCAGGTGGCGTCGGAACCAAAAATATGAAAGAACAAGCAAGAAGTGCAGGAATACCCGTAATTGAATCAGATGTTTTAATTACGGGAATCAGAGGGGGTGGGAGCCAGAAATAACCCCGCGTAAGTCAACGGTGAGTTTACAGTAAATGGGAGCCCAGCGCTCCCATTTTCTCTGTGAGCATAAATAACAGAACGCAAGCTTGAGGAATGATTTAATATGACTGTTGAACTTAGCACACTGGGGTCGGTTGTCGAAGGAGCTCTTGATTCAGAGCTCGGACATGCAAATTGGAAAATTAATGTTACTGCTGATGGTTACATTACCGCATCAGGAACACCAACAGCAAACCAGCTGGCTGTTTTCACAGATGCTACCACTGTGGAAGGATCTGCCGGATTAAGTTGGGATGGCACTGATTTTGGTGTTACAGGAAATATTACAGTTAGTGGCACCGTTGATGGTGTTGATATTGCTTCACTTGCCGGCGATGTCGCCGCACTTGCAAGTGGCATGGTTTATGCAGGAAATTGGGATGCATCCAGCGGTAGCTTCCCAGGCGGGGGGACAGCATCAACTGGTGCATTTTATACAGTATCAGTTTCAGGAACAGTAGACGGCGAAGCTTTTGAAGCCGGCGATCGTTTGATTGCAATCACAGACGACGCATCAGAAACAACCTTTGCAGCCAACTGGACAAGAGTTGATGCAACAGATGCTGTTCAGAGTGTTGCTGGTCTAGTAGGCACAATCACAGATAGCGCCTTGCGCACTGCTCTTAATGTTGCTGACGGCGCAGACGTCAGCCCAGTGACAAGTGTCGCAGGAGAGACTGGTGTTATATCAGCAGGTGATCTTCGCACAGCACTAAATGTAGAAGATGGAGCGACTGCGGATCAGACCGGAGCAGAGATTGTCACTGCAATTGACACTGAACTTGGTGGTTCTACCTGGCAGAGTGGTGGTGGATCTATTCCAGCACAGGACGACGGAGTGCAAATCGTAGCTGCACCTACGGCACTCAACTTTACAGGTGCAGGCATAACTGTTACTGATGTAGGTGGAGTAGCAACAATCGACGTCCCAGGTGGTGGAAGCAGCACAGTCGACGTCGTCAGCAATGTCGCAACCAACACAATTCTAGGACGTACCACAGCAGGATCAGGTGACAGCGAAGAACTAACAGCAGCTCAGGTTAGAACACTACTGAATGTTGCTGACGGCGCAGACGTCAGCCCAGTCACTAGCGTAGCAGGAGAGACTGGTGTTATATCAGCAGGTGATCTTCGCACAGCTCTCAATGTAGAAGATGGAGCGACTGCGGATCAGACCGGAGCAGAAATCGAAGCATTGCTTGATACTGAGCTAGGCAGCACTGATTGGAAAACAGGCGGCGGTATTGTCCCTATTCAAGATGACAGCGTAGAGGTTCTCTCTGAACCATCAGCTATTAACTTTACAGGGGAGGGCGTAACTGTCACTGATGTCGGTGGAGTAGCAACTGTTAATATTTCAGGTGATGGAGGAAGTACGGCCAGTTTCGACGGGACCTTCGACGCGGACTACGTGCCTGCGGGGTACACGATCGACGGGAACCAAGTCACCAATGATTCTGCAGGTGATATGGTGTGGGTGTTCGGGGTCATCAAAGATCCTCTCCCAGCCACCGGGCAGTGGTATTGGGAAGTCGTTCTTGGTGGAGACGCTGACAACTGCTACATCGGCATGGTCGATGGAGACAGCCGCTCCAGCGCCACTGACACGACCGCCAGCACCGGGCTGTTCAACAACGGTATGGCCTGGTGGGAAAACACCGGGATGAGCATTGACGGTTCGTCCAGTAGTGTCTCCGGCCTCGACTTCGCTGCCACGGGAGGAGAAGTTCTCCAGTTCCTTTGGGACGCTGACACCAACACTTTACAAGTCGGCCTCGACAACACGATCTCGGCCAGCACATTCGTCCGAACGTTCACTGGCGGTGCTTACATTGCTATTAATGTCAGAAAACCGACCTGCACAGCGCAGGTCTTTACGGCTACTGCCGACCTGACGTATGCGCCGCCGAGCGGGTACACAGCCTTGGGCGAAGCCGAAGGCTCCTTGTCGTCTGGTATCGGCTCGCTCGACGACCTCACGGACGTGGACACGACCACGGCTGCGCCGACGGACGGGCAGGCCCTTGTCTGGAATAATGCAGACAGCACTTGGGAACCTGGAGATATATCAACTAGCTCGTCTCCTTTCAGAGGTTTTCGTGCAGTAACAAGTGCTGACCAAAATGTTACAGGCAGTGTTCTTACAACAGTTACTTTTGATACCGAGGATTTTGATACAGAAAATGCTTTTGCATCAAATGTGTTTACGGTGCCTGCGTCACTAGATGGCGAATACATGGTATTTTCTGGCGGTGTTGGATTTGCTGCAAATGAATCTGGTAATGTCTACATTACTCGTGATACTGGTGGTGGACCTGAGTTTGTTTCTGATCAAGCTATTGAATCTACTGATTCTGGTGTTCTTACTACGGGGGTTATTCAAGTTTCAACAGGTGATACTTTTGAATTACAGGTTGTTACATCTGATGCATCAACAGTTGACTCAGCAGATGTTCGTGTATTCTTTACAGGGCACGTGGTCAATGGATCAGGATACAACATTAACATCACCGAACAGACCGCTGACTATGACGTTACTAATGCAGATTTGTCAGGTAATCAATATCTTGAAGTCAATCTTTCAACTGGTATTACTATCACGGTCCCGTCCGGACTAACCGGTACTGAGCCATTGACTATTGAGCAAACCGGTTCAGGGACAGTCACCATTGCAGCTGGTGCTGGAGTAACTATCAACAGTCGTGATAGCCTGCTTGACATTGGCGGACAATACGGCGCTGTTACTTTGGTTCCGAAAGGTAGTGATGTATATACATTGATTGGAGATCTAGCATGATAATACTTCCTGGCGTAACAGCAAGTAAATTTCCTGACCCGGCTCCTGCTGATCCGTTTGCATCCGACACAGTGTTTCTTATGTTTATCGATTCAGCCGCCGCGTCTGGCTCTAGATATTCAGATGCAGCTAATTCTTTAACAAGATTTGGTGGTGAACCATCAATTGAAACAGCAGATCCTATCGATGGGTCTTCTGTCTCAATGAGTGCTGGAACTGCATTAAGATTTGAGGGAGATAATGCTAAAGGAGTGAATTTCAGTTTCACTGATACCGCTGACATTTCAGTTAATTTGGATTTCACTGTTGAACTTTGGATGAGAACTCTTGCAGGCTATGGTACGGGGGATGGCCTAATTTCTTCTAGCAATTCAGGAGACAGGAGGTGGTTATTTTTCCTTCGAAGTGCCACACAGTTAGATGTTTTTGGTGATACTAACGATCTTATACTAAGAAATGATTCCAGCACAACAGGTGTAAACATTACAGATGGTCTAGACCACCATATTGCCTGGACACGCAGCGGGACAACAAACACCCTTTGGGTAGACGGAACATCTGTTGATACCCATAATGACGGTGGTCACAACTATTCAAATGGTTCATCTTCAGAACAGAATCTTTATATTGGAGCAGATGCAGAAAGTCTTCTTGTTCGCACCTGGGCTAATGGGCTTCTAGATGGAGTCCGCATCACACATGCAGCAAGATATACATCGGCATTCACGCCACCTACCTTACCACTGCCCACACCATAACTAAATAAGAGAAATGGAAAGACACTATGGCTAGAGAAATTATCAACGTTGGAGCAGAAGAAGACGACGGCACAGGTGAACCGCTACGCAACGCCTGGATCAAAGTCAACAACATGACCAGCGAAATTTACACCACGTTTGGTGATGGCTCCACGCTGAGCTCTGCAGGAGGTGTAGTACCTGTCGAAGATGATGGTTCAGAGATTGTAGCAGCGCCAAGCGCCTTGAATTTTACTGGTGCTGGCGTGACTGTTACTGATGTCTCAGGTGTTGCGACTATCGATATTCCAGGTGGAGGCAGCGGAACCGTTGACGTTGTCAGCAATGTCGCAACCAACACAATTCTAGGACGTACCACAGCAGGATCAGGTGACAGCGAAGAACTAACAGCAGCTCAGGTTAGAACACTACTGAATGTAGAGGATGGCGCAGATGTCAGCCCAGTCACTAGCGTAGCAGGAGAGACTGGTGTTATATCAGCAGGTGATCTTCGTACGGCTCTCAATGTAGAAGATGGCGCGGCGGCTGATCAAACTGGTGCTGAAATCGTCAGTGCTCTTGACACAGAACTAGGTGGTAGCACTTGGCAATCAGGTGGCGGCAGTGTCCCTGTAGAAGATGACGGATCAGAAATTGTAGCAGCCCCTACAGCAATCAATTTTACAGGAGCAGGAGTAACAGTCACTGATGTCTCAGGTGTCGCTACTGTTGATATCCCGTCAAGCGGTGGAAGTTCAGCTATTGATGATCTCACAGACGTCGAAATTGATTCAGGTGTATTGTCTGATGGTGATATTGGTCGAGCAATTGGTCTTGTATCTCGTGGCCCAGATACGTATGGCTTGCTACCCCCATTGACATCGGTTCCAGTGAGTGGTGGCGTAGATATCCTTGCCAGCAATGATTTTTCATCCAACAATGGTACTGATCTTGTTGCTTCTAATACACATCTTTATGACGAAGTTTACATTGTTGGTTATGATCTAAGTTCTGGAGATGTAGACTTATTCTTCCGTCCAGATGGTGTAAACCCATCAGTATGGGATATTGAACGTATTCGACTTTCTACCAGTGGTAGCACAACTGTTGATGAAGACTGGGGTACAGACCGTTTTTGGATGGGTACTGGTGGCAGCAATCATAGTTTTAGGGCAGTTATCAAAGGAACCAAAGCAGGTATTCCTCTGATGATTGAGCGTCTTTTTGGTACAAGAAGCAGTGGTGATTTCAATTATTCGACTGGTATTGCTAAAACACTTGAAGAATGTCGTGCTATAGCAGTAACCTTCCAAGCAACAATTACAGCAGGTGTGGTGTATATTGTTGGAGTAAAGAATTCTGCTCAGCCCCTTGTTGTGCCTGTCGATTATACAGGGTCACCTGGCGGAGCAGGAACTCTTGCAAGATTTGTTCTTCCACTTAATGCCCAAGTTCGCAGTGGTGCTTCTGGTAACTTTCGTGTAGATTCTAATCCATCTTCTGAAGCAGTTCTCAATATTGATCATGAAGGAACAGACATTGGCACAATCACTATTGCGACAAATGGTGATTGTACGGTGAGTATCAGTTCAGACACTGATTTGGATGCAGGCGATTTGTTGATTATTGAATCCACCCAGGCAGAAGATTTTACTGATCTCTTTGGCTCGCTTCTGTTGGAGGGTCGAGAATGAGCACTTATCATATTCGTCTTGATAATACTGATAACCGTGAAGACATCATTTCCTCACTCAACTTACTGGGCACTGTTACGGAGTTTTCTGCAATTCCCAAATTACTTGAGTGGGAAGGCCCTGATTCAGCGGCTGAAAGTTTTAGTGAAATACCAGGCATACGTTCATTTGAAAAAGACGGGCCAGATAAGATGCATTTAGCATCGCAAACACACGACGTTGCATTGGGTATGGAACAAGGATCCGCACAACTTCCAATTGTTTGGCATGGACAACGACCAAATAATCGTTATTATAATTCAATTTGGGATCTACTGAGACCCGATCAAAAAGCGGTATTCGACTATGATCCAACTGTTACAGTTGGAGACGGAACAGGAGTAAACATCTACCTGGTAGACAGTGGTATTGAAGAAACTCATGCTGAATTCACTGGTCGATTTGGTGGAAGATTGTACAATCCCTTTGGCAGTGATCCACCTGGTAATCATGGCATGGCAGTTTCCACCTGCGCTCTTGGTCTCACTATGGGTGTCGCCCCAGGTGCAACTTCATATGATTGTCGTGCTTTTCCAGTAACTGGAGGCACTACGACAAGTCGTGTTATATCTGCTATAAATGCTGCACTCACTGAACATAATGATGGTACTGCGCCAGGTGTTGTATCATGTTCATTTGGAACGACGTCGGGTTCTGATCCTTATAATACTATCGTTGAAGCATGTGTTGATGCTGGACTTCCGTTGGTTGCAGCAGCAGGAAACTTCGGAGATGATCTGAGTGGTTCGGCTAATTATTGGCCAGCTGAAAATCCTGATGCTATAGCTGTGGGAGGATGTGATCGACATTTCCGTATTCATCCTCGTTCAAATCGATATGGACCAGTTGAGTTATATGCTAGCTATCATGCATGGACCATTGCACAACAAGGTGGCGGATTTCGAGGTCAGCATTCTTGGAGAGGAACATCATTCTCTTGTCCATTGGTTGCTGGTATGATTGCAAGAATGCTGACCGGTACTACCAAAATGACTACACGATCCCAAGTAGAAACATTAACAACCGATTTGATGGATAACTATACTGTTGCAGATGTAATAGATGTAGATGGTACACCTCTTCCATCCGCCCTTCGTCTCTATATTCCTGGGGTTACCTTTTCTGGTTTTGATAATGAGACTCCTCCGACTCGTGGTATTCCGGAATCATCACCAATCAATGTAGATGCAGCCGGTATGAGAGTTTTGGTAGCTTCGCCACCAAATAATGTAGCTGTTATAAGAGCTAAAACATATGTAATTATAGAGGAATAAACAATGACAATTCTTTTTGTAGGAAGCACGGCTGCCGACCTTGGTGGTGCTACTTTAAAGAAAACAGTACGAGATGATGGCGGCTACCCGGCTGACATTTTTGACTCTGATTTTTCAAGCGAGGCAGCGGGAGTCATGACAACTAACCAAAACTCCGGTAATCATTTTAGTATCCGTACAGCAGCACATATTGGAGATTACTGGCTGCGATTTAGAGTTGTAAACCGTCGTGTTCTTGAAGCATCTGGTCAAAATGGACGTTGGATAGTTTTTCTAGATGAAAATAATGATGAAGTAGCAGAGATAGATGTTTTGGCTGCTGATTTCCGGGCCCGCGCTCTTGGAGACACCACTGTTGCGGGATCGAGTTTTTTTGTTAGCAGTTATAGCGTTAATTTTTTTGATATCAAGATTACTGTTGGATCAGATATTGTCATTGAAATCTATCAAAATGGCGTTCTTGCCTCGTCCGCTACCGCAGCCAATACAGGCGGAAAAGGTGCTATTAGGCGTGCTCAGTTTGAACATGCAGACATGCTTCAGTTTCAATCAAGTGACCAGGGTTGGATGTATTATTCCGAAGTGATCGTCACGGATGGAGAAGACACAACAGGCATGAGAGTTGCCAGTCTTGAACCTGATACACAAGGCAACAGCAATGATATGACTGGAGATCCATCTGCATTGTTAGATACTAACAATGGTGAAACAATTTTTTCCGATACAGCAGGAGATAAAGAATCTTGGAATCTTACTTCCTATGATGGTCCAGTATCTCCCACCAGTATCCGCGCAGTTGCTACACAGACTAGATCAACCAAAGGATTGACCGGCCCACAACATATTCGACATTTTTTGCGTATTGGATCAACTGATTATGACAATGGAAGTGATTTGACACCTTCACCCCTCGGTGAAACTCATATTTGGGAAAATAATCCTGCTACAGCCTCTGCCTGGAGTACAAGTGATTTTGCAAGTCTACAGCAAGGCGTAGAGGTGAAAGCATAATTTCTAAATAAATAGAGATATGGCTATACTGCATCCTTGGACTTGGTTCCGTCGAGAACCTATCAGCGTAGAAGTCGAAGAACCTCAGATTCATGAAGACCACGCCCCATTGCCAAGTATTGTTCTAATACACGGTGCACACCAAAGCAATGTAACTTTTGAGTATTTGCGCCACGCATTGCCGGGATTTCAATATATCAATATCGAGTGGAGTCCAACAGGCGGGTTCTACAACAACCTCAAAGAAATGGTATATGCGGTCAAGACACAAGGTCCTGTGTATATCGTTGGGCATAGCATGGGCGGCATCTACGGCGCACATCTTTCACAAGAGGTCAAGTGCATAGGTGGCGCTACCATTGCGACCCCTTGGGGCGGCAGCAAACACGCTGATTGGATTAGCTTGTTGATGCCTGGATATCCACTATACAAAGAAGTAGGAACAAAAAGCACACCTATCCTGGATGCACAGGTGTATGATCTTCCCGGACGATGGACCAACTATGTTAGCACACAAGGCAACGTTCCAGGCATGAAGGAAGACAATGATTGTGTTCTTACCATGTCGAGTATGACTGCCAGGAAAGATATTGCAACAAAATATATTCGTGCTACTCACTACGAGATTGTGATGAGCACTGATCTCATCCACAGCGTAGGGAAAAACTTTATCAGAGCCAGTGAAAAATATTCACTTCAGAGTTGACAAACCAAGATATATCGCTTATATTGATAGAGTAAGCAACGGAGACTTGGACATGACGACTTTTACCTACAGCGAAGAACTTTTTTCTGACTTCCACAAGGACGCATATGGCTTCCGCCCGCGTGGACACGAGTTCTACGACGCTGAGACCACGCCTGAGCGCAAACAGGAAATCTGGGACGCCGTGGGCGAAGCCTTTGTCCGTGCTCAGCAAGAGCAAGAAATGGCTGAAACTGTCGCGCAGGCTGAGTTTGAAGCACAGGTGTCCATGACCATGGCCCTGGGCGCCGGCACCCGCGAGACGGCGATCCGCTGGATCCTCTCCGCTGAGACCAACCACATCCACGACCTGATGTATGGTGCCAGCTACTTTGAGTGGAAGTTTGGCCTCAAATTTGGGTCCTACACTGAGGAGTTCACGCCCATCATCCGTGAACTCGAAGCCCAATACGAGGAGATGGAAGCAGCATGACACAACGAGTACCTTTTCAGAAATGGCGGATCTTTTGGTTCGCCCTTTCTCACGCATATAAAGCCGGCCAGGCAAAACAGTCTGGCGATATGCTTCTGTATGAGGCACACGCTATCCTTGCACAGTTAGGTCGCGTTGCTCTTCGTGCCGCAAACAATGGCACTGAAGAAACTTTCCTCAAGGCTTTGGATGATGCTGAAGCTTTCTTTGAAGATGTTGACAAGGACCTTGAAGCCATGCTAGATGGGACGCATGAAGATGTCCCTGAATGGCTTCGTAAGGATCGTAAATGACCAATCAACGCCCTGCAAAAACTCACCGCGCAGCAATGCCTGGTGAAGGACAAATCACACCAGCACGACTGAGAGAGTTTGCTGACGAGGCAAATCGCCTTCTCACTGAAGCTGGTGAAGAAGACGCCGCTTTTTACTTTGAGCAACTGGCTGACTGGATTCGCCGCCATCCTGAGAAGGGCTTGAACGAAAGTGTGGGCAGAATCCTCGGGCTATGACAAAAACATATAACCTTGAGCGGATCAAAAGAATCTATTGATTGAATATATGAAAGACTTTTACGCAATATCATGGTTAGATGGATACCACGAAATGTCATGGTTGGATGAATATAAAGCTAAGAGACTAGCAGAACGCAATGAATCTGTTACCATCGGTATGGCAAGACTTGCTGTACGTAATGGGTGCAAATATTTCATCAAGGTCGAAAAAGAAAACGTTGATGCAGCCCGTGCTCAATTAGAAGAATTCTATGGGAACGGTCTAGCACCAAAAGGACTTTGTTTTTACCAAGACGGCAAGATTTTTGTTGATGACGTTGAAGTTTACACTATGATGAAGTTGCTGTATTCATGATCAACTCAATACAATGCGCACAGTGCGGAACGTTTGACATCCGTGAAAAGGCCATATACCATGGCAAAAACGGCGTCATGCTGGGCGAGTGGCCTCTCTACTACTCCGGAGCCAAGCCCAGCGAGCCAGAGAAGGCTGAAGTGTATTTTTGTGGCGTATATTGCGCCAACCAATATCACAAGGAGAAGCGTGATGCCCAAAAAGGGACAGATGAGTGATCAAGACGCAGCCGACGAGGTTGTGCGTCAGAACGCTACCCACTACAATGTAGTCCTGCATGTGCCACAGCGCAACAGTCGAGTTCGTCATAGCACTGATAGCCTCTCTGATGCTATCGAGTACGCCGAGTCAGTGTTCGATGACCCGCTGCAACCTGGTGTCCGTGCTGCAATGATCTATGCAGTAGACGAGCATGATCGCTTTGCGCTCATGGGAACCACCAACCGCTTCAACCGAAAGTATAAGCCCAACAAGGCCAAGATCTATTGACAGCACCACACCCAGACGACATAAATTATTTCAGACAACGCTATGGTGGAAGCTATAGTGAAATCAAAAAGTTGTTGAGGCATGGGTATTATTATCCTGTGTATATACCTGACATCTCTGAATCTCTACAAATGTTACAAGAACATCAAGATGATTTTGATGGATATGCAGTGATATTGACATCAAGACATTGGTGGAAGAAAACTGTCATATGGTTCAATGATCCTCAAAAAGCCACAATGGCTAAAATGATAGCTGGTTAGTCCACAATCCAAATCTACTCACTAAATAAAAATGTGTTGACACGTTCATGATGAGCGTGTTAGCCTGGATGTGTATAGTCCGAGTATACGTCTCAAAAAGGAAATGAAATGAGATAGAAAATGTTTAACCAAGATTACACAGTAGCCAACTTCAGCCCAGAGCAGGTTGAAGAGATCGTGGACTTACTATCCACCCTCGACACAAACACAAAGATTTACTTCGGTTGTGACAGTGTCCGAACACGAAAGAATGGTCGCTGGTATGCGAACTACGCTGCCGTCTTCATCGTTCACATGAACGGTAAGAATGGTTGTCGTCTGTTCAGCCACCTCAGCACTGAACCAGATTTCGATGTCAAGATCGCCCGTCCTAAGATGCGTATGATGAAGGAAGTTCAAAAGGTGTGTGAACTCTACACACAGTTGATTCCATTCATCGATGAGTTTGATATTGAGGTTCACCTCGACATCAACACTGATCCCAAGCACGGTTCAAACTGTGCTGCATCTGAAGCCGCAGGCTACGTTCTTGGTGTAACAGGTCTTCCGGAAGACCAGATCAAGCTCAAGCCAGATAGCTTTGCAGCCAGCTTTGGTGCTGACGCCGCCGCGCACGGTCGTTTCGAAAGGAACTAATCATAGATCGTGAGCGTATAAGACAGATGCGGGCAAGATCAGATCTTGCCCGTCTCAAAAGAATATTCGACAGTAACCGTGTGCAAAACCAGGATTCTATAATGCCATATGAATTCACTATCCCAGCCCGCCGCATTGAAACCATTTTTGGAACAGGTTATCCCAGCGCCCGTCTCAATGCAAAACAAAGAAAAAATTTCCTTTATCTGCTTCTCAAGCACAAGTTCAACATGGCCGACCTGCACCGCGCCGTGCAGGTGGTCGACAATCCCAGTGTCATTGTTGATATAAAAACGGCCGACCATCTGTTCCGTGAGATTGTAACGATTGAGGTCTCTGGCAGCGGTAAAGCATCATACAGTAAAGCACGGTCTATCGAAAAATATCTCTGGAGCATCCCGCGCCTTGGCTACATGAGTCCGCCACGCTGGTGGAACCGTATCATCCACCGCCGCCCCACTGACATGTTCCTCATTGATGATGATATGATCTCTGAGGTGGTTGATTGGTTGAGGGAGAACTGCCACCACCGCGACTACCAGTTCATCAGCAAGTTCAAGACTGACGTCACTTTGGGCTTCCGCAGTGAAGAAGCTGCAATTCTTTTCAAGTTGACATTTGGTGATAAGGATTTTATAAGTAAAGACGCTCACTGAGGCTGCATGTCAAAATATTATGTTTACATATTCAAACACAAAGATATGCCTTTCTATGTAGGGAAAGGCACATCTAATCGTATGTATAGACACAGACAAGACGCTATAAAGAAGAAAATCAACAGCCCACTTCATAACAAGATACGAAAAATAATAGAAGCAAATGAAGACATTGAATATGAAAAAAGATTTCTGACAGACAACCCAGAAGAAGCGTATGCTATTGAAAAACAGCTAATCAAAGAAATAGGAAGAAAAGACCTTGGGTTAGGACCTCTCTGCAATCTAACCGATGGCGGTGAAGGAGTGGTAAACTCAGTATGGACTGATGAACGCAAAAAACGACATAGTAAAAATCTTACAAAAGCGTTCAAAAATCGAAAAAAGCCGGTAGGCTTCAGAGGTCCACATCCTGAAGTATCTGATGAAACTCGAAAAAAGTTGTCAGAAAGCGGAAAGGCATATAATAACTCTCCTGCTGGTATCGAAAAAAGAAAACGTTTATCAAAAGAGCGTAAAGGAAAGCCTAGAATTTTGAGCGAAGAAGCTCGCCAAAAGATGAGAGATGCAGCATATAGAACTAATAAGATGCACAAGGAAAAAAGAAAAACAGAATCCTGGCTATTATGTGAGCACATATAACTAAATAATAATAAGATGAGATATTCATTATCCGCATTTCTGGTTGCAATAGTTTTTACATCCTCGTCTGCTATAGCAGACGAGCTACAGCACATCAAGTTTGTCTGTAACTCACCACATACTGTTCCCACAGTGGTACTCATGGCTAACTGTGAGTATGAAGACCTGATTCATGGTATTTCAACCTTACCCAACGGTTGCCAGTGGGTGACTGGAGAAGGCACGATTCATGAGACTGTCTTTGTCATGGACGTTCCTGGAGATCCGTGGCGTTATGCTCGTATCAGCCTTGTTACAATCAATGGCCTCGAGGGCTACAGCGCAGGACTGACCGACCTGATGATGTAATAAATAATCAGGAAACAGGAGAACACATATGCTAAGAGATATTTGGACCAGACTACTTGAAACAGTTGGAATCATCCGTGAAGGTTACGGTGGCGTTTGTCCATGTGGCCCTTCATGCACCTGCGAAAACTGCCAGTGTGCAGACTGTGGTTGCTAAAAACCGCTTGACAACAAATTTTCCATAATATATAGTCATTAGTAATAAAGTTCGTGGGCCCGGATGGTAAGGGGCGGGATTGCAAATCCCAGGCACCGAAAGGTAGCGTGTTCGATTCACGCCGCGAACTCCAACCACACACACGGGCAAATGATGTCAAACTCTTTAAAAAACTTCAAGATTTTTCGCAAATGCCCTGAAATACGACGCGAGGTCATACTGGTTGAACTCAGCAAGGCCTCAAGTATTTTGACCATGGTGATTTTTTCGCCCTTTATCCTGGTCGGATTGATTGCTGTTGGTTTGGTTCATGTGTTTGACTATGTTGGCCAAGCAGCACTTTGGCCAGCGCATTATATCACAGACTGGTTGCATAATCTGCAACGTGAAACCATCCGCACCGCACACAGCAAACTGACAATCGAAGAAATTCAGAAGCGGACCGAAAAAACTTCCGACGAAGACCTTGACATTCAGGCTTGAAGTCACTATATATAAGAAGTAACGGTAAGGAACTAGTATGCCAATCACAATCAACAAATCCGAAAGACCAGATCTCCTGCGTAAAGATATCGCAGCGTTCCAGAGTTTACTGGATGCAGATCCGAATGATGAAAGCGCAGCGCGTATGCTCGCGAAGCGTCAAGCACAACTCGACGCTCTTATGAAAGGAAACCAGTAATGTTTGGATTCGGACGAAAGTCAAAATCATCTTCAGGTTGGTTCAGCCAGCCGCGACAGAAGAGTGGACGGTATGGCAAGCCAGGAACCTGGCGCAAGAACCGCGGAAGCGACAGCACGTCAAGGAACAAAAACGGGACGTTCAAGAAAAAGTGAAAAAAGTTCTTGACACTG
>Ga0102934_1000290_pt1 | contig 32323 bp, 25 predicted proteins | sample SalPonR2_A_D1_MG_FD_78175 | JGI IMG/M metagenome (GOLD analysis project Ga0102934, IMG submission 78175) | Salt pond soil microbial communities from South San Francisco under conditions of wetland restoration - Salt Pond MetaG R2_A_D1_MG | ecosystem: Environmental > Aquatic > Marine > Intertidal... | reverse complement strand
GGCTGTCTTTGAGGTGGCGGAAGAGGGGGAGAAGGAGGGAGGGGGGAAGGCGGTGCGGCTGAAGATCGTCACGACGCGTGTGGGGGAGGGCGAGGAGGGCGTTGGGGCAGGGAGGGTGGTGGGAGTGTTGGGAGGGAAGAAAGGAGGGCTGCGGGTGCGGTGCGGCGATGGGAGTGTGTTGGATATCCTGGAGGTGCAGCCGCCAGGCAAGAAGGTGATGGACTGCAAGAGCTACGCGAACGGATTGCGCGGTCGGACTCTGCGCTGGCGGCCTCAGGACGCGAAGGAGGGGGCGGCGGCAGCGTGAGGAGGGGCAGGGGATGAGGGAAGGGAGGTGAGGAAAGCGGAATATTCGACTGAAAGTTCAAAATATCGATGTCCTGGGGACGTGGGGTTCAGAGACGGAAGCTTGTGTTGCCATAATTTTTTTTTGAGCGCGCTCTTGTGGTTGAACACGTATTGTCTGTCTGGGCGTAGGGCTCTTGTCCATTATAATGCTGCCCTCAAAAAAGGTATCTTCTTTCTTTCTGCGTCACTTTCATACTTTGGACGCATCCAGACATATTCACCGTATTAGCACACCAAAGGCACACGAGTTTTTGCACTCACACAGAGGACCACAGAACATTGTACACGCGTAGCGAGACACCATTACATACACCAATGTTGAAGTCGGTGCGTTTACAGATAGACCCCAGCCTTGTCATCGACACAACGACTTCATTAGGCGCTTGCAAGCCTCAATTCATGCACACGGCCCATGTATACCCGTCTTCGACCCCCTCGCCTCTTTGAGGTCTGCTCGCGCCTGTGTATACGATTTCTACGTCTCCTCAATACAGTCCCTCCTCATCCCACCCTTCCTTTTTGTGATTCTCTCCCTCCGCGGCTACTTCAAGCGCATGTCCTGCCCATCCCCTGGCTCGGCAGGGAACCTCCCGCACTAGGCCTCCTCGTCTCCTGGCCCTTTGCGCTCGCTCCCCATCCTCACGCCTCGGGCGCGGTCACCGCATCTGCCCGTCTACTCGCCTGCTGCTTCACAATCGTTTTGCAACGCTGCTCCCTCGTGGCCTCGCTCTGCTGGGGGCACAGGTAGACAATCTGCAGCTGCTTGTAAGAGCGAGGGCAGGGGTCTGTCCGCAGTGCCCCGCTTCGCACCAACTGCATGGGCGTGTCCAACACCGGTTCGCCTTTGCTCTGCTTGATGGCGCGCTGCACGTCCGTGGTGAGGTCCAGGCTGGAAGGACAGCTCTCTAGTCGCCACGTGGCCGGGCTTCCCCTCTCCGCACAGGGACCGTCCGCTGAGGAGGTGAAACGACCGAGGCGGGCTTGCAGGACCTGGGCGGTGGCGGGACAACCATCGAGTTGCCAGCCCGTTTGAGACTCACACACAAACTCGGTGCGGGCGTGGCTCCCGCCGAAGCTTTCTTCGACGGCGGTGAGAAGTTCGGTGCATAGATGGAGGGACTCGTCCTCAAAGACCCTCGCTTGTCGAGCTTCCAGCCTGCTCGCTGCCTTTACTTGTTCGGTTTCTAGCCTTACTATCGTCCTGTTGAGCATGTTAAGCTGCTCTTCATATTTGATCATACGTGTCACGGTATCATTCTTGTCGATGGCGAAAATGGAGGAAGTTTGAGTGCTTTGCCTGTCCGCTTCAGCTTTCTGAAGGCTCGAGTACACTTGGAATCCTGTCAACACACCCAGAGCCAGTAGAGCCAGACCGAGAGCAATCCACAGCCATGTGATGTAATGCTTTTTAAAGCTATCGGAAGAGGTAGATGACTGACACGGAGGTTTGATTTCATCGCTCGTCGTCTTAAGTGCAGGGCCCCTTACTGGGCTGTCTTGCAAGGAGTTTGGGTCGAAGTGATATCCCTCTGCCTCATTGAGCAGGCTTTTGCCATGTATTTTGCCACATTCTAGACTTTCTAAATGACGCATACACTCACTTGGTGTAAAAATCGATGCCACGGTGAGGGTATCGCGACCGGCAGCAGACATCGAGAAGTGATCAATTGAGAGGGGGAGCCCGGTCCCTGGCGAGAAGGTGGTTCCGGCCTTAACAAAAGTTTGATGGGATTTCAGAAACTCATCATAACAAGTGACACATAATGCAGTAACGTGATTGCGGTGAGTTTTGGACTATAATTCACAGAGCAATAATTTTGCTGGGAAGTGTGGTAGCATGCCGGGTTCGGACACAGCCATGGAACATTATTTTGGGTGGGAACGTATGGAAGGCGACAGCTGTGCACCTGGTTCAACAAATCCCCGTTTTGACATAACCCACATCGGAGTGAGGTTTGACAGCCCGCAACACGTATCTAACTTTGGCGCCTCCTTGGAGGATGCACAAATGGGTGGATTTACAGCTGCTGCTCCTTCTATCCGTGTGACCCCTTCTACTTGGGTGTCCCCAACAAATAAATAACAACAGTTTCAGCACCGTGTGCGACAAGCTTTACATGTATGACTTATCCTACACGAAGACGTTGTCTCCTGCTGGTGAATATGAAGAAACCATGTTGGTTGCAACATTGGCTGGACTTGTTAATCGTAAAGCTCCACGGCTATTCACTCCATTCTTGCCCGCCGACGACTATTGGTGGGAGTTCTTGAAGAAGCGAAACTTTCCTCCGTCGATTAATGAGAGAAATTGCCTCGTGCCCTTGCCTGATCTAGACGCCCTATTGCAAGCCTTTCCTTCCTTTTGGTCGCATGGCGCCATTCTCTTCGACCCCATGGTGCCAGCCACTAGTAATGTAGCTCAAACTGCTGCAGGCGTTTGGGATTTGCTGCCCGTTGCCTATCGACCTGAAGACCCGGCGTCCCTCTACACGCGGTACGTGCAGAGTGGGCGCCTCCCTGTGAATTTTACATTGGTTGGATTATTTCCCTACAAGGACTGGAAAACTTCTACGGGCAGCGCGAAAGGCGATGCTTACATGTGGGCGATAGACACCTTTCTCGGCCACAGCCTCCAAACTACCGGAAGAAGGAGTCACAAGAACGCAAAGCACGAGAGACCCCTAGCGAATCCCACTATGCTGGGGTATTTTGTGATTACTACTGGACCCAAGTCCCGACTGGGAGTGGGGCGCAGGGCGTGGCGGGAAGCTACGACCTTCACACGGTCTCCAACCACGACTACTTCGTAGAAAGCCTTCTTCTTCGATTTAAACGTCTGGGCCGACGTAACACCAAACGATGATCCTGAACAGGCGATGGGCACGGACCGATTAATACTAGAGGCGATACTGCGGTCCTGCTACGAGTTGACGGGAGGGGAGAAGATGATAACGGTGGGCGGTTTTACGCCTTGGGTTTTCAAATATGTTGGTTGGGAGCACCAAGGCGTCGAGACAGAATGGGAGACTGTGAAACTGCTCTCCAGGTACAACGCCATGCTCGACGCAGACGCGTGTTGCGTGGGCGCCATGGCGAATGCCGCCTTCTACCAGCACTACCCTCTACCCGAGCGCCTGGTCCAGCAACCTGCGCCTGCCCCGGAGACACTGGCACGCAAAGGCTAGTTGATCCATCCACAAGAAGAACAGATAGCTGAAAGGCAGTCGTTCTCCTCTTGGGCGTTGTCTGAAAAGATAAGAGTCGCGAATCGAGGTTTCTATGCCTTCTACGTGGGCGACTTTGACAGCGCGGCGTGGGCTTACCAGCAGCTGTACCTTTTGTGGGACGACAAGGCTCGAGGGACGGTTCCTTTGGGGTGGGCATTAAATCCCAATTTATCGATACGTTTCCCGCTCATATTTGACATGATGTACGAGGGCCTAACGCCGCAAGACCGGGTGACGACGGGCGACAGCGGCGGGGGATACCTGAACCCCACCGAGCTTTTTGGACCCCGCTCCAGCGGGCTACCCGATGGACGCCAGGTGTGGAAGGCGTGGTGCATGCCTCTCTACCAGAAATTTGGCACGACTTTCACTGGCTTCCTTTTGAACGGCAGTGCGGGGAATATGACTCACGAATGCCAGGCATTTTACGCAGAATATCGAATGACGGTCTCACAAATAATCACCGGCGCAGCCCTGGCTACCCTTCTGTGCCCTCTCTTGAAGGGAACACCCCTCTTTTCGAAATAAATGATCTCCCTGAAGGCGATGTCGACGTTGCAGCCCATGCAATGGTGCAACAATACGACCAATTGGGGCAGGGAAGGCAGTTCATGGTCTTTCGGGGCACCCTGCCGTTCCCTTTCTATTACGCTGCTGTCGTTGAGGCGGTCCAAAAGCTGCGGCCCGCTTCGGAAGCCATTGATACTTTGACTCTGGCATACTTGGCACGCCTGGTCTTGGGTGGAAACAACAATGATCGTGTCACCTACGTTTCTGACACGCTGCCACGGGCGGGTTGCCATGCCGGTGAGGTCCGCTGGAACGAGACCTTTCTCGTACGCAACAACGGGTTTAACAACTTAGATGGAAAAGACATTATTTTGCGGGGAGCATTTTCCCCCTCGCGGGAAGTCACTGGCATGCGTGAAGCCGCTGTCACAGCCAATGAGGGAGTAGAGATATTCATTCATAGTTCCTTTTTTGAGCTTGCCTGCTGTTGGAGGTGTATATGAGCTGGAGTACGGCCTAAAGCGTCGCGGGCAAATTAGCCAGGACTTTACGTCTTTGGGCAATCCCCGATACATTTGCACCGTTGTCATTTCGGGAGAGGCGCAAGAAAAGCTTTAATATTTAGTTGTTAGGTTGGTACATACCGGGAGACACAAGGAAATCTTATAATTATGATAAATGGCTTAGATGACATGATGCCATGATGATCAAATTTAGGTCCAGCCGAGCCCAGTGACACGGTCCTGCAGACGACAGACGCTTCCACTTAACGACAGGGCAGGCACATCTGTCCACAATCCTTTACAACTAGGGCGCAAACATCAGCTTTAACAGTTATTCGGCAAAAATATTTTGTCGTGTCCCCTCTCCCTGAAGCTTGTCAAAATAAATGTCGGCATATTTCCTGCATCTTCCAAATAATGAGCGTTGGTCATTGACCACCCATGAGCAGTATCAATGCAAAACCATTCTGACTGAGGCATATTGCTGCTGTTGTAACTATAGTGCTAAATGGCTAGACTTACAGTGTGTCGTAAAGAGCTTAGAAAAGGGTTTATATACGTTGTTGATTGCATGCCTTCAAGCGCGTACCGCTAGACACTATCACTGCCTTCGTCCTCCTGGTAGCCTGAGGCATTTAAGTGGACATCGGGTCCTAAGTCACACAGAAACAATCGATGATTCAACCCTTTAAGTTCGCGGACAAGAACTTCCGACTTGCGCCGCTCTCCCAGGGCATGGGTGTGTAGGCGGGGAGGAGACAGAGGAGGTGAAAGTCGACGAAATGCGACAGAAGCCGTGTCCCTTCACTATAAGAAGCTCTGTGTTTTTTGTCACAAACACCGCCACAAACTTACAAACGGGGCGAGCCATGCATTGTTCGGCTCACTTTCTACTTTTTGAAAACATGATTGATGTTGCCAGCCCCGGAGCGTGCTTCAAATGTCACCGCCCCACCCTTCCGTCCCTTGCCGCTCGCTTCATGTCAGCGAACAACCTCCTCCATGCATGCTCCTCCTCATTTACGCCTAACTTCCTCCATTGTATTTATCAAACCACAGACATCTCACCAATATCCATGTGGAGAGCAGCAGGTATTTGGGATAGACGGTGGCCGTTCTTTACCCTTATACCCATCGTATTTATCTTCAGCTTTCCCTCACACACCTGTGGTTATCATAGCCCTCAAATTTCATTATCACTACGCCGTCATGTCATGCAGCGGCCATGCCATGCCCTGCAACAGCGTCGTCATGCCTTGCGACATGCCTTGACCGTTTCCTTAGGTGTATGTTTGGGGGCGAATTTGACGTCGCGGCCACTACCATCGGCGCGGGCAGCAGACAGAAGTGGTGGCCGTAAAGGTCTGGTGAACATCCTTCGGATTCGAGCTTTTATAGTTACTTTGAAGGAGACGCTGAAAGAACTCGTCGATAAAGGTGCGACAAGCGCACCTGCTGAAGTAAATCAGCAAATTAAGTACCTGGTTCGCACGGTACGAATGCCAGAATCGATTAACGATGCTGCTATGTTGATAGAGTCTTCCCGCGACCGAGAGGCGGCCCGAGGTGTCGGTAGATCAGGCTACGAGTACTTGACGCAAGTGATCGAATTCAGTGGCTTCGAAGATATGAAGCGAGAGGGCGTCAGCAAATATGCGACTTTATCCAGTCCAGAGCGCATAGAGTTTGCTTTAAAGTGTCTGACAGCAGCGGAGCAAGGTGCGCATCTCGCAGGAATTACTACTTGGTTCCACGTTGCTTATAATGCTGTTGACGAGGGTCTCATAAACACATTCTCTTTCTCGCTTCTCCCACACAGAGCTCGAACGATACTTCCGCTACTTCCCACGCGCAGTGATCGCCGATGCTCAGGGTATTTATGAATCGTACTTTCTTTAAGATTGAGGATAGGACGGAATCAGTTGGGCTTGGATGTTGGCAATTTGGGAGACAGAAGTGTATCTACGGGATTGTACAGAAAGAGAAAGTCAAGCATTAAATCACAAGGTTGGCTTCTTGGATGAGACTGCTTTCACACTTGTCAGTCTCTGTGTTTATTAATTGTTCTTTTACGTTGTTGCTGAGTCAAACTGCAAAATTCGGAAAGAAATCCCAGTCCTCCTAATCATTCTTTACTGCTTGGGTAATGCGCACGCATTTTCCGGAATGATAAAATCTTGAATACTCTTTGGTTCTGTGTGGCACATAAGATAATAGCTTTTCATATCTTGATCATGTACGGCAAAGTCGCACGAACATCTTGCCATGTGCCTGGACCGAGTCCTGGAACGGCTAGTCTCAATTACATCCTCAGCACACTCGACTTGAATCAAAAATAGAAGCGAAAGAAGAAGAAAGCTGGTCCAATATGCAAGAGCCCACATTTGAATGCGATAGAGAGCCACGTCCGCAACAAGGAGGGAAAATAATGGAAAAACAGCGTACTGGAAGTTCGAACAGGTTGTGTCGGGAGCCTTTGCCGGGTTTTGCACGATAGATTTACGGGTAAAAAAGCATGGTAAGACATAGTCGATATGTGGGACAGAAGACTTATTCCATATTGCCAAGACATTTGGCACAATCATAAAGCACGTACCGAACGAGCACTGGAGACCAATTGACCTTCCGCCATCCTGAATCAATGTGATGGCCTCAGTGTTTGTGAAGTTATCCTTTGGATCATTTTTCAGTTTCAGTTGCCGACACGATGTATCATTCCAATTGTGAGTGATTCTTGTGACAATAAAGAGGACTCAGCCAGCTAGAGCATGTTTTCGCGCAGAATGCGGTGATGGAAACTCCTAAACGGCAGTTTAACGCAGTCAGAGGTTTCTGCCGCTCCGAACCGTTGCTAAGTTTGAATTTTTGAAACACTTGTGTTGGGATTCTCTTTCGATTTTCGGAAACGTATATGAAAGTTACCTGCGCAATTCACACTGTGCTGCAATTCATCTAGTTCCGTATGTTCCTTAATCAGTCTTTTTACAACAATCTGACATAATCTTGGGTCCAAAGTCGGGATCCTTGTGCATATATCCACGCGCTATTCTCCGGTGCAAGACCTCCAATGCATCAGGGGTGCGAGCAAACACATTTGATGTTACGGTAGACAGCCTGCGCGAACTACCCAGCAATGCTTTACAATTGACTTTCGGCGCTTCCTCAACACCTGGGGTATCGCCAGCTTGTCGTAAGTCACATGTAGCTCTCCTTTCTCTCTTCTCCTTCGTTTCATGAACATGAATGCCCTTCGTCTGTACCATTTCCAGACTTGACTCCAGCCTTTTCTTTCGCATTTTCATATACAGTGAGACTACTACGCACCATATGAGTATCTTAATTGGTATAAAGTACAGCATCAAACTGAGCACGGACGTACCGACCGCGATACCTGCAGTAACAGGTAAAGTAACATGAGGATCCTCCCAATTGAAAATAAAGGTACATCGCTCTAAAAGTGATGCCACCAGTCCAAGATGATCTTGAAGCCAACGAAGTGCTGTCCTAAGCCGCCGAAGTTTGGTTCGAGCGGAGGAGGATTCCATTTCTTGGACGCGTTCAACCAGGCCGGGGGGCCAGTACTCGATAGAAGGAAAGGAGGTAGAGGACGGCAAGGACGAGGAATCCGTGCTCAGAAAAGATGGAACAGCATTCCTTGCTGTAAAAATACCATTAAAGAAGGGAAGAAGGCAGACGTGTAGCGGGAGAGTCCATAAGGGAGCGAATACCAGATAGCTCACGAGGGGAAAAAAGAAGATAGGATGGTCCAAAAGGTAAAAGAGGAGTGGGGGCGCCTCCAAGGCTTTTTTTATGCGAAAGACATTAATAGCTAATTGGCGTATGTCGACATTTTGCAGGGTGGGCTCTTCCGCTGCCGCTTTGATTTCACTCGCGGGAGCGGGCTCTTCTGCCCCGACGCGAGAAGAGGTCGATCCTGAGGAAAAGCTGTCGGCACGCAAGGGGCGGGATGCTAAATAAGTGTTGAAAAGGTCGTGCGAAGTTTCCAAGGCTACCTCGAGAACGACCTGGCCCACCACACCGTCGTTGATAGCGGGCAAGATGGAAGAAGGGGATGATGCCACTTTCATCTGTGGCGCATACTTCTGGGAGAGCAGGGCTTGGTATGTCGCAGGACGTTGCCCGCACTCGATCATTTCGGTGGCGACCAAATCGAAAACGGACGTCTCTGGGGGTAACGGATGACGGCAACCTAGAAAATTCGGCAAAGGTAGGATGAGGCGGCCGACAGGCAGGGTCCTCAGGGGACGCTGTATAGTATCAGAAGGCTATCGGTCAGTCACAAGGCGGAATGTCGGGATTTAACTGATGCCAATCAAGCCTATAGGAAATAAATCAGATTATCTGACACGTGGATAGCGCTGACCTTGTCGAGAAGCAGGATATGCACGTCGGTGGTGATGTCCGTCACGTCGAAATGCAAGGCAGTCTCTTGCCATGCGGGGTCCGTGTCTGGATATGGCAAGCCCACGGGTGTCCAGTCGCCTCCTTCCACCCCCACGCCTCCTTCACTACTATCCTGAAATGCTTTGGGTTTGATGAGACGCTTGGTGCCTTCGCACCAGACCTCGAAGTAAGGATTAAGTATTCCGCTCCCCCCCCCTCCTTGATTTTCCTCAAGTCTTGCTCTTCTTCCCCCTTTGCCCAACTTTTTTGCGCCTTTGAAAATTAGAGTCAGTTTTCCCACAGTAATCGCTTCATCATGGCGCTGTTGATTTTCCTCGTTCACCAAGCCGAGCAAACGTTTCGCGCCACGACGAAAAAGTTTCTCTGCGTATTTTCCGGGAAACCATCCTCCGACCTGCCGCGCTGCGAAGCTGTCCCCCTCCCCAGCTTGAACCGCTACTTTGATCTGTTCATTTCGTAATGAATAATTCACACGAGCGTCGTGTATCCTTTCCGGCCGTATTGGAATCTCTTCTTGAAGGGTCTCGTTTCCAGTTTCACACGTTTCTTGCCCTTTTTTCCGAAGCGCTCGTCTTCTCGATTGTCGTTCACGGATTTTCCCGATAACTTTTCCTGGACGCCAGCCAGCGGCAGAATCTTTGTTTTCTGCGTCTGACATAGACGCTGTGGTGTTGCTATAGAAATTTATATAGGATATGACGGTGACGGTTGACTTCATGAAGTTCTGATGCCCAGCGTCAGAGACGTGGTCCCGTTTGGTGACGCGTAAAGAGAGAGAGAAAGAAAAGAGGACGGGATGGTTCGTGCATGGTCTGAGGCTGTCCAAAATGTGCCGGATAACCAGGCCATGAGTCCGTACTGGGTTGTGCGAGGGCCCACTGGCCGTGGAGGACGCTTCCTTGACCTTCCTGTTCGACGGTCATGGGCCCACGGCCCATGGCTCTCGCGCTAGCCGTTTCTCAACGCCTCCCGACGTGCCCTGTGCAACACACAGCTATTTCGACCTTCCCACCTTTCCACACGACAAGGGGGCGGGCGCAGGACCTGGCCAGGTCGCTCCATGTGGGGCGTATGGATGTCCTTTGACGGTTTTTTAGAGTATTTGCCTTCTAGTCACGATAGTTTCCCTTCTGTTTCATTTCTTCTACGACCTGTTGTATTCCTGGCCTGTCTTTTGAATTTATGCCTTTGGTTTTACCTTTCCTTTTGTACACAGGCATACCAAGAAGTCCAAATGCTGCGCCATCAATCCATCCACAATAGTCCATTTAACTTTTCGACCACCTTGAGTCTCGATGGTCTCCTAAATGGTAGCATCTTTGTGATGGGAGTCATCATGTGCTTTATTCTTGTGGGGGTGGTACACTTCACAAACAAGGCAGCCAGTCGAGACAAAATATCTGAACTCCCACAAACAATTCAGCAACAGCAGAATCCTTTAAACACTTCGCTGTTACAGTCCCCGATCGTGACAGTGGCTGAAACTTTGACAACTTGCAGTGTAAGCCCCCCGCATGTATCGTCCCGTACCGTACCCTGCAATCAAACTTTGCCACATTCAGCCGTGGCTGCGTTTTGAAAAGTAAAATTATTGCTATACCATGTTGTGTCATACTCTGCTGACAACTGTTGTACAAATGCGACTATGTCCAAAGAAAGCCAGATCATTCCTGAATGCTTAAAGTATCAATATTTCGAGGGCCGTGAAAGCATCATGACTACGCGATCGCCATAATAAGACTTTGTCATCTATACATGACCAAGGTTCACAGATGAGACAACAAAGAAAAAAAGCATTACTAATCATGCCGCAAGAGTGATAACTATCTAAGAATTGCCCTCGTTTTGGACATGACTACTTTCTCGGTCTATCTCGGGCTGTCAAATGACCTTGTCATATTTGGAGTGCAGTAAATTACATTTCATCCTGTGTTACACATTCCAAAGTCTCTAGTCTGGCTCCGAAACCTTCTGCCTCCTCTTCTGGCATCTAGAATTTTTGTGGGTAAATTAATCTGCCTCTAGATCCTACTGTGTGCTCCGCAGCAACTCCTCAGTTTGAACTTCTTGGTCTCCTCTGGAGCGCATATGCCTTGAGTTTTCTTTATCTTTCATCTGAAACAAGTCACACAGCATGTAATTGGCGGTGAAAGGGAATCCTAAGTAAGTGACATGATCGACAAAATTAAGGTCGACGCGAAATCGATCGCTTCCTCGAGGATCTTCTCCTTCCACAGGGTCGCAGACAATGTATTGACAAGATTCAGGGTCAGAGACACTGCTGTTCCACGGGTTGAATGTTTTGTTTGACTCGGTACCGCTCATCTTGGTTATGTTCCCTCGCAAGACCCCACAAGGATAAAAAACCTCCTGCGGCTCATGCTGAAATCCCATCGAACGCGAAGGAACGAATGTGGGAGGAAGATGCACTATCGGATCCCTGTGCTGCGTGATTCGGAAATGCGCACAGGAGGACAAGGAAAGTGCTTCGTGAAGGAAGGTCTGGAACGCGGCGTTTCCAACGCGTGGTTGTCCGAATGTGTAAAGAGTCTGGACACGCAGCCCCAAGCTATGAATCAACTCCAATGCTGCGAAGACGGCCATGGCTCCTCCCAATGAGTGACCGGTGATATGAAGTTTCGCAGTCGGGTGATCATGACTGAAAACGGCCAGCGTATCCAGCACCTGGTCGCGTAAGCCTAGGTACGTATGATAAAATCCACGGTGGACCCAACAGCCTTCGCACCCCGGGAACTCTACAGGAATGAAGTCCAGATCGTCAAAATAATTCTGCACGGCAAGTGGGTCAGTTCCGGTGAAAACAATGTAGACAACGTTTTGAGGAGCATCCAGCCCTACAAACCCATGCCCATCAAGGACACGGGAGTGGACCTCTGTCACATTTAGAGCCGGGTAAGTCCAACACGTATCGCAGCCTCGAATGCAACAGTATGCGCAGCCTATTTTTCAGAAAATAAAAAGGGTGTTAATTGAACATCTGGTAGAAAAGAAGAACTTTCGAGGGGGCAAGGGATACAGCTGGTTCATGAAATGGAGCGTGCGACAGCCGCGTAACCGAGATGAGTGAATCAAGAAAGAATGAATCGATGCTGCTTACCACAAAGGTCGACGAAGTGTCGGGCCATGGTTTCATTGTATCCGTATTCCCTCTGTATCAAATTTGACTGAGGTCGGAAGGAAGTCGCCGTCCTCGCATTCAAGGTCGTATCCTCTTGATGGATGGGTGCGTCCCATGCTTGGATCCAAGGCAAGATAAAACAGAAATATACTGTACACAGGAATCGTTGGCTTAGCTTCAAACTCATCAAGCATTTCTGTTGCTCAGCTTCAGACCTATGTGAGAGAAAGGGCAGCAGTGTTTGAACATAATTCATTGTGTGACGTAAGGGATGGGGGGAGGTTAACAAGCCAGGACGCGCGAGTTCCATTTCGACCGTCATTTTTTTCTTTCCGCGCCAGCGCTTCGCTCAACGCTTGCTTTGAAACTGTTCTGATAAATTCTTAATTACATACAATGCTAACTTCCAATCTTTTTTAATTTGCCACGCCTTCGCATCAAAATTGTCGTATTTTATCCCTTTCACGCTCGCCCCGCTTTCCCTTTCGCTGCCCCCCCGTTCACCTGTTTGTCATGGTGCACAGTAACCTCTGCAACAGCACTAAAATCATCATCTTCGTGGCCTTGCTGCCGTGCCCTCTTATACACCTCGTTGGCCGCCGCTGACACAGGCAAGGGCTGCGCGAGCTTGTCACCCAGCTCCACGGCGAACCGCATGTCTTTCTGGGCGTGCTTCAGGGGAAATGCGGCGTCATAGCTACGTCGCAACATGTGAGGCCCTTTCAATTTGAACATGGGGCAAGCACATGCTCCCCCATCCAAGATCTCCAGGAGGTCCTCCAGAGGCAAATCCGCTGCTTTTGCCAGGCCCAGGCCCTCCGAGAAGCAGGCCAGCATGCCACCCATGGTCATATTCACGACGATCTTCATCCGCGATGCTGCTCCGACTGCACCCAAGAAGTATCTGGCCTTTCCCATGGCGTCCAGGTCCTCGGCGACTCGCTCGTACAGCGCTTTGTCTCCTGCGCACATGAAGATCAACGTGCCCTGTTCGGCCGGGCCCTTGCTTCCAGACACGGGTGCTTCCAAGAAGATGGCACCTTTCTCTTCCACCTGCGTTGCCATTTCCGCCATGCGCTCCGGTGTCAGTGTCGCACAATCCACAATGGCTGTGGACGGCCCTGTCCCCGCCAAAACGCCGTCGGGGCCCTCGAATACAGCCGCAGAAGCCTCAAGCGTAGAGAGCATCGAAAACGTCACCTGCGCCGTGGATACCACTTCTTTGGGCGTGTGTGCTACGGTAACACGGCCTGGAAATGCGGTGGCGAGGTCTTGGGCTTTGCCTGTGTCTCGGTTCCAGATGATGAGGTGGTGCTGCCGCTTTTTCAGTAAATTCTTCGCCATCCCCATTCCCATCAACCCCAGCCCTATGAAACCGCATACTCCTGCATCGATGGTGCTTGTCATGGTGTGGAGGATCCTCGTCGGCACCTGTAAGTGGCAGATGTAAGCTGCAAGGAAATGAAACACGAAGTGAATGTTGATTCGTCGGATAAGGAAACTGTCTGGAGGAGAGCGGACGCACTGATAGAAATATCTCTTCGGCAGCAGATACTGCACACACGCAACCATCAATCTCTATGACGAGGCGGTGCCACAGGGGTGGTTGTTTCTGTCGGGCGAGCTGTCACTCGATTATGGGCTAACATATGCCCGCACGCCCCTTTCGCCCAACCCCAGCTCTTCAGCTTGTTACCAGTTCCCCTTCACCCCACGCCGTGACCGTGCGAATGCGTCGCGTCATCCTCCACCTGGCCTTGTCTCTACCGTGACCGCATATCCCCACAAGCCTCGTCGACAGAAACCACCAGAGCCCTGGTTGTGAGGCCTCCGCGTCAGGAGGGGATGGGACGGGTCGGAGTGCGTGGCGTAGTCGCGCGACTTACTCGGGGCGATGGCCGCAGGAGGTTGGCGGGGCACTTCCCAGGGCATTAGACCCCACAAAGTCTGCCAGAAATGGTGTCATGCGGATGGATAGACCGAGGTCGTGGTGCTTTGGAGTGGATTCTTGTGGGGTTTCGCTCTTTGAGTTTTTCCAGACGCTTTTCATGTTCCTGGACTATTGTTCTCGTCGCCCCGCTCATTGCATCAATCAAAGCAGCCGCATAATCTTTACGATCGATTTGACCGGCTTTTTTCGTAAATCTACCCTTTCGGTGCATTCGATACCATAATTGGTGCTCTCTTTCTTAATGTGGCGACTTGTATCCAGCAGTGAAGCGAGGTTCACAGATACTACATTTTCCCTCATGTAGCCTTAAATGATCCTTCACCTTGTTCAACAGAGTATCCCGCGGGGCGTTGAAATAGATGGAGGAGGGCACGGTAAGAAATGTGACCGATCCCTTAGAGTCCCTCGAAGTACCAGAAGGGCGGATGGGTCATGGGGGAGACCCAAGACCGGGCGACAACACGGTCGGGGGGTGTCGCCCTTTGATGGCGGATTGTATGGGAGGGAATTTCCCTTTGCGACGACGACGTACGCACAGCACCATCATAAACTCACGAGATTCCCCGATTCTCTTGGATGAGGAGGAAGACAAGCGCTACCGTTCCTGCTGGAACCTGAAAGACATCTCAGAGGCATATTTTCGCTCCTATGCATCCCAGCTCTTCATGTTCTCTCTCTCCGTTTTCGCATGTGTCCTGTACGTAGTCGAGACCTACTATGATAACCCCTTCCAAAACGTCGTGTTCATCTCCCTGGAGGTCTTCCTCTCCCTCTCCTTTTTGGTGGATTACGTGCTGACGCTCGCCTTCGCTCTGGACCGGTGGCGGTACGTGGTCAGCTTCAACGGCATCATCGACCTGGTCTCCATCCTGCCGCTCGTGCCCTTCCTCGTGCACTCCTTCACTCACGGGAGGATAAAAAGCCACATGGAGACTTGGATCGAGATCGGGAGCTTGTGCCGAGTTTTGCGGGGACTCAAGGTCTTCAGGGTCATGCGCTTCTTCCCAGACTCCAGCGCCGGCGTTCCCATGCCATATTCCCGGCGCCGTTTGACCAGCCCCAAGCCCTTCGACAACAGCAACAGCGTCACGGTCCGGATCATCAAACTCAGCTTCTGGCTGTGTGGGACCATCTTCATCTCCACAGGTAGGAGGAGGGTGCCGCGGGTCTGCGTCCTGGATGTAGTCGAGGTGCCGGTGCTCCGGCCTTCCCCGTGGTGAATCCCGGTGAATGGGCGAGGGATCGGCTAAGTCACGTTGTAATCGTGTCAACCGTCCATCGGTCTGACAACGCACTGTGAGACACGGTATAAATCGTCCCTCTGCCCTATACCCCCGGCCTTGCCTCCCTCAGGCCTCGTCTACTTCATCGACACGCACGAGCACAACAAGTCCTTCTCGCTCCCGTCCGACATGGCGACTTTCCAATGGTTCGACGCCCTTTACTTCATCAGTGTGACGCTCGCGACAGTCGGCTACGGGGTAAGTGAGCTCGGCCGTGGTCTGTCTGTGAGTGCTCCAGCCAGCATTTCGAGGCTCGATGGGCCACAGGCCTTGGGGACACCAGGGCCGGTCGCGCGCGGGGCGCACCGCTCCTTCAACAACTCATGCACCTCTCAACATACCACAGGACATCGTCCCTTCCTCCTTCCTCTCGCGCATGGTCGTGCTCTGTACCATATTTTTCTTCCTATGCTGTATTCCTTATCAAGTCGGGAAGCTCGTGGAAGCTATTTCCTCCAAATCAGCCTACCGGACCGCCGCCTTCCGACCCGTCCGAAACACAGAACATGCCGTTTTGCTGGGTACAATCACCTACCCGGTGTTAGCTAGCTTCGTCGAACAATTTTTGCACGGCAACGAGCGTCTCGAGCACAACTTTCGCCTCGTCATTCTTTCGCCCACGGAGCCGGACCCCTGGTAGGTCGGTTAGGGATGCCAGGGATTGCATGGTGGTATTTTGCGAATATTCATGGAGTGTTGTGAGCGTAGCGTTTCTTGTTTCGTGCGGGGATGCCCCTGCATGGGGCTGTGTGAGAGATTATGGGAGGCGCCAATGTGGCAAAATTTCTTGCGCAAGGCTGTGAGGACACATAGTCTACTTCGCGCGTGCATCAAGGTCAAGCCAGCCCGCACTGAGCAACGTGGGAAGGATCGAGGGACCTTCCCTCATACTACTGATCCGATCGAACTGGCAGAAGAGGGTGCATACATGAAAGCGTGGCATCGATTGGTACCGAGGGTTGCCTGGAGGACACGGCACCTTCGCACTCGATCGCGACATTCGGCATTTTGAGTGCATGGGTGTGCGTCCTGGTTGGACGCTGACTGGCTTGAAGCTCCATTCTGAGACAGGCATTTACCTTTCCGCCTAAGCGGACGAGGTGCCGTGGACCGGTCTTTGCTTTTCGACAGGAGACCTTGCCCGCACACTTCACGTAAGACTCTTCCCCTTGACCTCTCTGAATCCCAACAGGCTCCAGTCCCTATTGAAACACCCTCGATACCAGGATCGAGTCATGTACCTGCACGGGAGTCCGTGGAGTGCGGAGGACCTTCGCCGGGCAGGGGCTGGACACGCCCAGGCCATCTTTATTCAGGCGGACTTCCTCGGCCAGGACATTCAAACGGATCAAGACCGTATCCTCTTGACGGCGGTGGCGGCTCGAAAATATTTGGTGCGCCAGTTCGATACCACCACATTTCCCTTTTCGGACGAGGAGGAGGAGGAGGACAACTTCCTAATCCGGACTGTGTCCTCGCTCGGGCTCCTGCCATCGACCAGGTCCAAAGATGCCTCGGCCACGCGCTCTCCGCGGAAACCAGTCAAGGCTTTGGCCCACTCCTCCACCCCGCTGCAGCTTGACCAGGAAGTTTCACGGGATGTGGAGAACCCAGAGTCAGGACTGGAGCCCGCCCGCCAGACCTCCGTTCCCTGGTTGTCCCGCATCCGGTCCAACTCCTATCTGCGGGGCGCCCTTTCGGTGCTGGAGCAAGGGATTAGCAGCCTCGGCGATGAAAGGGTAAGAGAGGAGCAGGAGGAGCCAGACGAGCAACTGTCGGAACGCATAATTATCCAGACACACACTGCCACCGCCATGGAGGAATTGACGCGAGGTCTGGGCTTTCGGCACGCCTACTGTCCGCACATCATCCGTCTGCGCCTCATGGCCTACGGTGTGGCCTTCCCCGGCCTTCTGTCCTTCTTCATGATTCTTCTGAAGGGCGACCCTTTTGGCGGCGAGGAGAGAACCAAAGAGCCAGAATGGTTCAAAGCCTTTCGGGGGGGCGGTCGACAGCGCGTGGTGCGCCACGAGTTGGCGGTCGTACCGGACTCTCCTTTGGAGAGTCGAACGTTCGCAGAGGTGGCCAGGTACCTGTATCGGAGGTTTGGACTCGTCATGGTGGGCCTGGAGATCAACGGCGTTTTCCTGCTCAACCCGCACCACTACTACCGCTTTCACTCATCCCGCGTGCGTGCGGTGGTGGCCTATTTCATCGTTTCGGGCTGGCAGGTCGTGCATGAGGCCTTTGAGACACTCAAGCACCAGAATCTGAACAGGCTGGACGTTCTCGCCAGCCTGGCAGAGCGCCCGCGAATAAAGCTGCGGGCGTCGGATTTGCCCCCCCCACGTATCACACGATTGAGAAGCATGCAATGCTCGGATGCCGGACGTGCTCGCAACACCAAGTCTGCCTCTACGTCTTCGGACACGATGGTCCGCGATACGTTTCCCAGTGCGGGTGACAGACGGGAGGATCACGACCCCAAGGACGAATGTGCTCCTCCTCGGCATGCCCAGCGCCCGTCTCGGACATATCATCAGGCCCAGCTGCATCGCACCTTACGAGCACGGCATAAAGACATGCTGTCCGAGGCGCATCGAATTTTACAGGAGGCTCACGATGATCATGTCAGGCGTACACGTGAATCCAATGGAATTTCTCGCTATCTTCACGATTGGGAAGAAATGCCCGGCGAGGCGTCCTTGGCGCCTTCTCGCTCGACAGACAAAGTGACTGAAAACGGGAGTTCCTCGGGCGGAACAAGCAGTCACCGAGAGACCCAAGACTCTGAATCTCTGGACGAGAGCGCCAAGAAGGGGCGGGTCTCGGACACGAGGGAATGGTGGAGATTGATGCCGAGGGAAGGACAGGAAGAAACGCAACATTGCTCGAAACACTCGGCACAGACACCTGTATTTGTGGATTCGGTGGTCAAAAAGGTGCAAGGAGCGCGGGATATGCTAACGCAGCTTTTAGATGCCAACCATAGTCCCTTGCCAGAGGGTGGGCTGCGAAATCACGTGGTCCTAGGGCTCTGTAATGAGGCTGCTCAATCCGCAGATACATTCATCCAATTTGTCTCAGCTTTTCGGAAACTCTTGCACATGCCCATCGTCGTTTTATGCACTGACTCGAACCGCTTCGCCACATTGCTGCAAGGACTGCGCCAACGGCTGCGACAGACGTCACGGGCTGTTCGCGACCTGGAGGCCCCCAACACGCGCGACATCTACTTCATAAAGGGCTCTCCTAAGATTCGGGCAGACCTTCAGTATTGCTGCGTGGAAAACGCGTACGCAGTGGTATTGCTGGGTGATGACATACCTCGACGCCAGGATCAAGTAGGGGAGCGCGATCCTGTCCTGGTTGACCGCCATGTGCTCCTCTCGTCTTTCAAGCTTGAGGGCATTTTGCGCGAACGCTTGTACACGCGGGTGTTCACTGTAGTGGATCTTTGGAATGAGCAGAACATGGACCTACTGCGGCAGCGAGTTCGTTTCTCCGGGCATTTCAGCGCGATGAGTGCAGGTGCTCCCGGCCATCCCAGACTTTCCAACAGTACGAAGGCTTGGCCGCCCCACGCGGATGCCACCCGCGGAAACTCGAAATTCCAACCAGTGGCTATGTCTGCCGCTCCGACGGAGGCTCTGACAAACACCAGGCTCAATGCCCGTCACGACGCTGGCGCTTTATCTGTGTCGCGTCATGGACAGTGTAACACAGACCGCCCGCATCAGGAAGCTTATTACGGCCACAGATATGGCGACGACGTGAAACGTCGGTCGCGTGCGCAGTCCTTCGTACCCATTCCTGAACGAGCCAGTCTTCCTGAGCACGGCTCTCCCCTTTTTGCGGCTGGCCGTGTCTGTTGTCGCTCTTTCTTTGACGTGTTCTTCATCTACATGTATAAAAATCCTTACGCTCTGCGGTTGTGGAAAGAAGTGATTCGCTCTAGCTCCGACGACCTTTTGGGCGATGAGTTTCAAGTTGGGACGTGTGCGACAGCCTCTGAGGGGGAAATTCTGGACGCAGAAATGTTGAAAGAGATGTTGGGAGACGCCACTAATGACACGGGGCAGAACGACGTAGACGCAGAGGTGCCGTTTGGATACACGGGCCGCGACCTCTACTGTGACTCGACAGGACTCGATGATGCGCCACCGGAGGTAGAGAATTTACAGGATTCTATTGACTTGCTGCGCTCATCTTTGGATGAAATGCCGCTGCCGCGAGCTTTCCTTGGGGCGCGCTATGCTGACTTGGTTGACGCGTTTATGCACATGGGCCTGGTGCCGATAGGCCTCTACCGTCCACGGGGGTTGATGGACGCGCCCTTGCCTTTCTCCGTCGTCAATCCCTCTCCAGACACGAAGATGGTGCGCTCTGACCTCATATTTGTCCTGCGGCCTGCTGGCATCTTTGAAAGCACGGAAAAGGGGCCGGCCGAGAACCCAAACGCGGGAGGTTTGTCGGCCCCGAAAGCTCAAGTTGTCTGCCACAACCACCAGAACAAAGTCTACGTCGACCCCACCAGTAACTCACCAGTGTGCACATGAGCTATGGATGGAGGAGTCGAGAGGCAATGGCGATATCCACGGGAGGTAAATATGTTGAACAATAAGAGTAAATGAATGAAAATGTATCCTAACTGCATGAAATGCGACGTAGCAATTTGTCTATAAATCTCAAAACAGTAAAAGTTTTTTAGTAGCTGTCAAGACCAAGATTCCAACTCTTCGTAGTCTCGCTCGTCCTGCTTGCTTCCTTCATCTCTGCTGATAATCGTGTTCTTGACCTCCGGTACCCGCATCTGCTGCACTGACTCCTGATTTTCCTGCTGTACCAATCCCTTCGGCTGCTGTTCTTTAAGGTCTTGACATTGTTTCCGTAATTGTAAGCACTCATCCTGGCTTTGCTTGAGAGCCGTTAAGGTACCACTCAGTTGTGCGACGACCCTCCCTTCTTTCTGGATGGCGTCTGCGCATTGCCTCTCCAACGTTGTACATTTGCTTTTCAAACTCGAAATTTCCTTTCTCATTCCATTGATGAGGGTCTCGTACTTTTCAACTTTTGCTTGGAGAGGTGGTGCCTCGAGTGCAGGAGTACTCGTACTCGGGGTATCACTTCTCTCTTCTCGTTCTTCGTCGCAGTGGGTCACACGATTGCTTTTTGTTAAGCCATTCTCATTCACGGCACTATCAGCAACAACATTTTGTGCGTGCGACGAGGAAGCTGCATGATCTAAGTCTGGCTCCTCCATGGGGCTGGAACTATTGGAGGCTCCCGGTGGTTCTGTATTATTACCTTCTGTTCCTGGCGCTTGGACCCTGTCAGCACTATTGTCCTTCTTCCCACTGACGCCCTCATCTTCGTCCCCCCACGACAGGTCTTCCTCATCATCCCCACCCGTCAAGTTCAAGGGAGGGGGGAAATCACGCTGAGGGCGCAAGAGAGACTCCACCTTGAAAAAATAACGGGACCAAAACGTCTCGTGGTCAATTTGGTTCCCCGTGCCGTTCCCGTCATAATGTTTTTGATCGCTGCTAATGAGCACTTTGTATAGGCGAGCTACGTGCTCCTGGTCCTCCAGCAGCCGGGCTATTTCGTCCTGTTTCGTGTCAAGTTGTAGCTGAGCCAAAAATATCTGCCACCGCTCCTTGTCTTCCTCAGCTATGGCTTCAGTATAGGTTTTGGGATCGCGCTGGAGAGATAATAGGTCCTCATCTTGCGCAGATAGGGTGCTATGCAGGTTTGTATTTGACTTGTCGCAGCTTTTTCTCATGACGTGTGTGTTGTCATGCTCGGACGGGGTTTGCAGGACTGAGGAAAGAGCCTCCTTGGCGTCGCCCGTTACAACGCTTACAAATTCAGAGATATCTTGCTGGAAAGTTCGCCACATTGTTCCTGTAAATTGATGGTGCGGCTCAAAATTGGGGTGTTGATAAAGAATTCAGGGACCGCGACATGGGCCTAGACGTTCCGAGCCTCTGTTGGGAGGGAGAACGGGGAGGAGCACGGAGACGCCTGTGCTGGCACTGCACCGATACGTTCTGACCGCAAGGCCACCACCACGGCGAAATTCGATGCACCGCTACGCGACCAAATGTATGAAGTAATGAGTTGCACGTTTTGATGGAGCTTTTTGACCCAAGCCGCTCTCCGGGTTCGCCCCTTCCAGTTCCCGTCTCAACTCCAGCCCCCGCCTCCACGACCGCAGACTCGGGCATCATCGGCAAGTCAACTTCCCCCCTCACACATTCCTTCCTTCCGCCTATCCCTATCCCACAAATTCGAGACAGCCACCTCAGTTGATAAAGATGCGTACAGTTATACCGTTGTTGGCAACCGTGATGCTAGCGGTCGCTGGAGAGGTGAGTCTACTGTTATCCTTATGGAGGGGGAAGAAGGATACTTTTGCACTAAGAGGCAGGCCGCGCCCCGAGACATCAATGCGTGTGCTTTGCGGCCTACGATCGGCAAGCATATTGTAGAAAATATCTGTCGAGTCTTAGCTCTGTCTAAGTTTCTCGCATGCCAATCCCTTCGGTCATTGATTCGGAACCCACGTTACCCCCTCATATAGGCCTTCATCGCCCCCACTGCCCGGCTTCCTCGCGCGCCACGAGCTGATGCCCGAAAGACTCTTATGATGTCTTCACCAAATCTCTGGTAGGCATTTCGTGTTCGCTTATTGTGGAATGTTTTCAAGCTTGGATGTGCGGTGAAGGAGTGGATAAATTCTTGCGTGCCTGACGATGGACCCTACTATTCATCCCCTCAAACCTATCTGCTTAAATTTCCTCCCGCTTTGGTCCCCTCCTTGTCGCACACAGGTACCCCGGTATGAAATGGGATTCTCGTGGTATGCGTATGGCCCCAGATCAGGAACCGGAGGTGGACCCGCGACGGAAAGACGAGCCGAAGCCGGAGCGCTTCCCCGTCCGCCTGCCCGTCATCGAGACGCAGACGGGGCAGATCGACGTGCTCTCCCGGCTTTTGAAGGATCGGATTCTGCTCCTGGGCCAGCAAGTGGACGACGAGGTGGCTAACGTATTGGTAGCGCAGCTCTTGTACCTGGCGCAAGAGGATAAGGAGAAGGATATTACCCTCTACATAAACTCCCCAGGTGGCTCGGTGTCTGCCGGTTTGGCCATCTATGATGCCATGCAATTCGTCCCATGCGATGTAGCCACGGTCTGCTTTGGAATGGCCGCGTCTATGGGGGCTTTTTTATTGGGCGCAGGGGCCAAGGGGAAGCGGCGGTCGTTGCCCAACGCCCGCATCATGATCCATCAACCCCTGGGGGGGGCCCAGGGGCAAGCCGCCGACATTGAGATCCAGGTGAGGGGAAATGGTGGAATAAGGCGGTGGAGAAAAGCTGAGAACAGTGGAGGGGACTAGGGGGGTACCCATACTTAAGCCTTGTTTCGAGACAGCCCCCGTCGCCTGGGGCTTTCGTCCTCTCTCTGTGGCGCGGCCTCTGGCGATGGCACTACCGCATTGCTTCCGACCTCCATCTGACCTTCTGCCCGCGCACCTGCACAGGCCAAAGAGATCCTCTTTGTTCGCTCCTTGCTCAACAGCTACATCAGCGAATACACGGGCCAGCCCATCGATAAGATCCAGGAGGACTGCGATCGGGACTTCTTCATGACCCCCGAGGAGGCCGTGGCCTACGGGATGATCGACTCCATTGTCACGACCAAGACGAGCCACGTGCCCAAGCCTACCATGCCGGCCCTCTTCTGGTAGGCGGGGGCGGGCAGCGAGGGAGGGACGCGGCGACCTGACAACATGCGGGGAGAACGCGAGGGAGGGTGGCAGGTAGGGATTGCGTGGTGTCCATGTCCGAGGGTGGAGGAGTGGATGGGGCGGAAAGGGGCTTCAACGCGGTCGCTCGTAGAGGGATGTGGCTAAAGTAGGAAAATGAAGGGTGTGTGCGGTACCCAGCACGGAATTGTCGAGTGATCAGGCGAAAGAAGCATGCTAGGAGAAGATGGAATGGGCCAAGGCAGTCGCAAAAGAAAAATGAAACAAGAAACGGGCTCCAGAACGGGACGAGTGATGGCGAACCGAATATATTTATATATATAGCCCTTCGCCATCCGGACATGACACTACAGACTGTGATCGAGCGTTTTTTTTTCCAATATCGCTGAACTCGTGCTTTGTTGACATGGCTGAGAGTAGAGCATGGCTCAACGCTTGGGCATTCTTTCCCCCATTCATCCGCCATGAGATGCGACGGGGACGCCTTGAGAAGGCGAGTGAAAGCTTGTCTCGGATCTCACATGGAAGCAAAATAAATTACACATAGCACAACATGAACACAAAACCTCCATGCATACGGCTTGACCTGCTGTGAGAGAGACTGACTAAGTTGTCCGGCTTTCCGTTCATCAGGATACTAGCGAATATCCTTGAGACTTGCAAGTTGGCGGGTTACAAAGACCTTTGATGGATCGCTTTTAATGCTTCTTCGGGAGGAATGCTTTTCATTTATACTTCGATCTTCCATCTTCTATCAATATATGTATGTACGCAGTGTGTAAGCATTCCCATTAATAACTATGCATCGAATTGCCGGTAGGCTCCTTTTACAATGGTCTTTCTTACATCCTCATCTTTTTTCATATGCTACACGTCAGCCCCTATCTTTGACCCTCTTTTCAGAGTGAAGCCAAGGAATTGTTGCACGAAGGGTAAAATACGAAGAGGTCGGCGCTTCAAGACTGCGTTCATGTAGGTCTCAATCGTCGTTTGCCTTTCTGCTGTCACTTGCGGATCCAGGTTGCTCCCAAACGACAACCAGGGTCTTTTTGGTGCCAATTTGGCCAAAAGTGGTTCGTATCCCTCGTAGAAACTCAGCGTCGAGTCAAATTCACAGATCTCCGAAAATCGTTTGTTCACATCCCTTGAGCGGCCATTGATCAAGCCGAAGGCGGTACAGCACGTACTCGGCCCCGTCACTATCCTGCACTAGCGTGTGACCCATTACCTTGACTCGCAGGGGCCCGCTCTTACTGGACGAGGAGGAGGAGGGGACGGATGGCCTGGCAAGAGGAGCCTCGTTTGAGCTGGAGACGTTGTCTACATTCCTAAGGAGATCCTTCGCCGAAGCTGTATTCACCCCCACCAGAGGCCATGCGGCCTCTGTTCTATCGCAAGCATCGCTGACTCCGCGTCGCCGAGCCCGTCGGCCGCCTCCCCGCCTTGCCTGCCAATTTTGGCGACACACAGTAGTCGCTGTGCTGTTTCTTGACTCCACACGCGGTGAGGACAAAGGCAGGGGGCAGGTCGCGGAAAAGGTCGCGCTGGGTGCGATATTTGCAGACTGCAAAGATCCAGGAGACGCAAAAGATGTTTTGAAATATAATGATAGGAATTCTTCCCCATTGCTGCTGCTCGGTTTCGTATCGACTTCGATAGGCACGGCATCAGCAGAACCGACTCGGCAAGTGCCCCCAGCGATAGGACGAGTTTGCGGGAACCTCTTGCTGCTCCGTTTGAGTGATTTAGACGGCTCACTGAAGTTTTTCTGGTTCGTCTGAGGTGCTGCTTCGGACCCACTACTTTCGGGCGTAGAGGACTCGGCTGGGGACAGGGCAGAGGACGCAGACAACGACGAGGGCGATGACGTGCCAGAGGAAGAGGATGAGGGTGACACCGACGTATTTACATGTTGCGTATTGGAATCCTTCAATCTTGGACGGCCTACACGGCATTTAGCTGCTGTCACAAGCTCCCATTCTTGTCGTTCGCTTTTACTGAGGCCTTTGATCCAAAGAGCTTTCCGTCTCGTGATTGTCGTCCCTGGGAGTGTTCTGAGGTAACCCTCCCCTTTCGTCCCACTTAATTGAGAGAAGGACTGACTTCGTTCCAGTGTTTTCCCGTTGTCTAGTCTATTACTTCCGGATTTCTTTCCAAAAACCTTGCCACTCACTTTCGTAACTGCGGCCAGAGCATTCAGTTCATCTGTTAGCACCTTGCACAGCTCACAGGCCAAAACTTGCTGCACCTCTAATCCACTGTCGAACAGCGAGTCCAAGACTTTGACAAGAAGAAGCCGAGGTAAAAATATTTTCCCAGACACTTGCTCGGCCATTACATTGTCATCTTCATTTGATGACTGGCCACGAATGTAGCTACGATTCTGCGTTACATTTAAGTTCATTCTTGGCCCGCACACTTTCTGGTATTTACTGCCGCCAATTATTGGTATCTCTTGTGTGTACATCAGATCTGAATGATTGGTAATAGTCAAAGCAGGAATTTCCTCTGGTTTTCGGATATTTTGGTTTCCATAATGTGTGCGTTGCATATGCGGAAGCTCTGTCATATCGTTGCCACATGGTTCATGCCCTTGTCGCACGGCTTCAATGTTCTCATTTTCTCTGGATACATATTGAGTGAGACTTTCCATCCTGTGTTGTGCAAAAAACGATATTGTACAATAAGAAAGGTTGCGTTTGCCCGTATCTTGCATTAGAGAAAGGTCTTCAGCAATTTGAAAAAAGGACTCATCGGTTGATATACAGTTCGGTTCCATCTGTGTCGAAAAAGCTTTTAGCGCTGCAAAATACACGGTGTATTCTTATTTGATGCAAGGGCATACCTCATGCGCCGCTCGAATGTCGAGGAAAGTAAAACAGATGACAGTAGGCGTTTAATGCGGACATGAATCATCTCATGTAGTGGACATGGGTCTTTTTCAATCGAAACGCAGGTCATGAGCTACAACACAGGTCATGAGCTACAGCACATCAAAGGGTGTAATAAGAGAAGAAAGCTATACCTATCCATGTACTAGAGCGGATTTTCTTTCGCAATGTACATGGCGACATACTAGATTGTCCTGAGTCCGCTAGTAACGGGCGGAGTCGGGCAAAAAATTTAAAAGTTCAAATGCAACAGTCGTTTGTCGACTGATGGAACGCCGCTACTAGCGACTACATGCTGTTCCATGAAGATCCAAGATCCAAGTGGAACGAAAATTGATTTCCACATTCCACAATGTGTTACATGCAATGTTGTGTCTTACATAAGTTACCTTTTTACCCATTTACATTACATTTACCCAAAAGGGATAGACTAATTACGATAAAAATCGTAGTACGTACTGAATTCGAGCTCCCCGCGCAACACTCTATTCACTATGCATTCAGCGCCTTTTAAGACATTTTTTAATGCATCTTTGTGGGGAATGATTTTAACAATGCTATTAGACACTGCTCATGCAGCTTTAGGTGCCCCCCCCTCGCTCCCTACCACGACGGATGACGTTGCCCAACATGAGATATCATTGGTTAACCATGATGGATCAATTTTAGATCAGCTTAACAGCACACTTGGTGGTATCCCATCCAAATGGCACAATTGGCATGATACAATTGTTTGTAAACCTGGTTTTCTGGCATTCCCTTCGAGCATCGAGGAGGTGATACAATTGGTAAAAAGTCATGCATGTGTGCGGGTGGTAGGCTTGGGCCACAGCTTCAATGACTTGACGTGCTCAGACGATTTAATGATGGCGACTCTTCAATTAGACCGCATTCTGGGCTTAGACAAATCTAAAATGACTGTTACCACGCAGGCCGGTGTGAAAACCCGGAACTTGATTGACTGGCTTGCCCGTCGAGGATACGCTCTGCCTACAATTCCCTACTACATCGATCAATCGATTGGGGGGGCCGTTGCGACAGCAACTCATGGTAGCTCAATATTCTGGGGAAGTTTGTCCAGTCTTGTAACAGAAATAAAAATCGTCTTAGCCGATGGCAGCGTGCGCACATTGACGGAAGCGGATGGCGACCTTTTTGCTGCGGCGCGATGCAATGTAGGCGTCTTGGGCGTGGTGGTGGAACTCACCTTTATTATTGTACCAAACAAAATTGTAAGACGCGGGCTAGGGTATGCTTCGGACGCACACTTACTTACTGAACTCAAAAAAGCCGAACATGATTCCTTGGCTTTTGAGCGTGTACATTATTGGTATTCCCCCCCTTTGAAGCTGGCTGCTGTCACGACGGTGGACAACCTTTCCCCCGTTGAGCAGCATGAGGCGAAAGCCATGTCTAGCTTAGGGCGTGAAGCATCAGATTGGTACTACCGTCTTTTCGCCGATAGCCCGCTGGAGAAACCCTTGCAACGGGTGGTACTGGCGAATTATTTAAAGACCCCGTCCGCCAAGGAGGCGGCCACGAATATAATGCTTGGGCACGCCATGAATATACTGCCTGGTACGTACAAATTATCCGATGCCCTACCTGTGCAGCAAGTCTTGGAGACAGACATTCTCCTCTCAGCCTTTGGCCGATATGATCAATACGAATACGCAGTGGCTCTGGACAAGGCCCATGACTGCGTCAAGTCTCTATTTGAGCTCTTCGATCGGAATGTAACCAATCGGGACGATTTCCGAGTTCCTTTTTGTCTCCGTTTCGTGGGACCCAACCATGAAGGTTTGCTCGGTATGTCTCGTGGAGGGTCACGTTTTTATTTGAATATGGACAACTACGACGTGTACAATCGGCATGGCTTTTCGCAATCCATGCAAGTTATCAAGGATCTTATGGCGTCCGACACTTGCCAAGCCCGCGTGCACTACGGGAAAGCTTCCATCTATTCTCCTGTGAGCGGTGCTTGGACTAAGCGTGATGCGCAGTATGTGAAGGACACGGTGGGCGTGGACATCTTTGAGCGCTTCCTTTCTGCAGCAAAGACCCTGGACCCGTCCGGAAAGTTTGCTGACGGGGTGTTGGTCCCAAAATAACGTGAAATTCTTCAATTTAACAGGGGTTTGTAAGAGGCAGGGGATACATGTGACAAAGGTTTGATGTACGAGGGACAAATGTGGCAAAAAAAGATACCTTACGGGAGACTGTCTCCAAGCGAACTTCAAGTTTTTAATCACACACATTTCTTTAAAAAGTAATGCTACTGATTTGTCCTTCAATAGGCCTCCTTTTCATCGCAATTAATTAACGATGCTCGTTTTTGCTGTGAACCAATTCCTAGAGCACAACATTTGTTAATTTAACTCTACAACCAACATCGAGCACTTTTTGCATCGGACACGCAGAGGTCATACACGGGTAAAATAGGTCACTATTCAACCTTGAAAATCTACCTGGTCACCTAGCGTAAAAACATAACCGTATGTACACTGCATGGTCTTATCTAGGTAGCTACCATCCCCCCTGTAGGGTAATGCCACCCTGACCGCCCTGCTCCAGTCTGCTGGTCCATCTCCGCATGCCACATGATTCCTGCTTTCTCTATAACTACAGTACTTTTTGATGGGGAAAGGAGGAAAACAACTCAGCCACTACAACCCAACAGTTTCCCTCCTTTCTGGTCACGCTTCCCGCCGGAACCAGAGGCACCACCGATGGATGATGCTGATAGGATTGGCCAGCATCCACATCGAGCGAGCAATGGTGGGTGCACATCGGGCCCCAAATTATTTCCAAGGTCTCCATTCAATTCTGGAGCAGCGACCGTAAAACCAAGCCCCCGTGTATCCACGACGAACCAGAGTCCGAAGGTGCAGCAAACGGAGGTGAGCGCAGCCACCAAGAATATCCGCCAATCGTACTCATTCAGCTGCGACGTGAAGGTCCATTTGAGACCTTTGGCTACGCCTTGACCTTCAGTAATCACCCCCACAAGGCAAGTACAAATGAGGCTGACGGCGGAGGAAAAGAGAACAGTGGGTCCTGAGACTCGGGGAAGCCAGAGGGCGGAGAGCAGGGGGAAAGTAGAGGTTGCCGTGATGATGTTCATGGCCAGGAAGAGGTCGAGGAGGGCGTAGCTCTGTAATGCGATAACAACAATCTACAGGTGGGGGGCAGCAAAAAAAAACGTGGAAATGAGTCAAGTAAGACGTCTTTAGTGGAACCACCGACAGTCTCTATCAGCAGCACCCTGAACTCGGAGCTCCACCCCCCTTTCCCCCGGGCGTACCGGCGCATTCACAACGAAGACCAATGCTCGCGACCAGGATACAGGTCTATCGACCAAGAGGGAGGAGGAAAGGGTGGAGACGATGGCGTTCTGGAGGGAGTCCACAGCGGACTCATTCATGGTCGTCGACAACACCACCAACAACACCCGCATGACCAGGGCCCCTGCATTCCTCCCCGTCACCGGGTCGGAGAAAGGTACGAAGAAGGCCAAATTGTTGTGGTCGTCGAGTGGAGGCAAGTCCGCCCACAGGCCCACCCAGCCCACGGTCCCGAAGAAGCCGATCACCAGGGTCGTGAGCATGAACCCCAAGAGCGCTCCCTGTCGAAGGCTGCGCTTGTCCTCCGCGGCCCATACCCGTTGCCAAAAGCTTTCTTGATAACACGCAGAGGAGAGGAGGGAGATAGGAAGGGAGAAAATGGAGCTGAACCCCGAGTAATTGATGCCTAAACGCTCCGGCAGGGGCTGGCGCAGGGGTTCGCGAAAGTTGACGACAAGATAGAGCGAGGCAATCAAAATCAAGACCAAAATTAAAGCGGCTTGAAGCTGGTCGGTGAGGAGAGAGATGAGCAGCCCCCCCTTTGCCGTGTAGACAGCCGTCACGAGACCGACCAGGATGATGATGTAGATGCGGGAAGGGCCCCCGACATAGTGCTCGAACAGGTCGCCGATGGCCGTGTACTCACTGATGAGCGCCACAGACATGTTCAGCAGCGACAAGACGATCACAAAGACTTGCACGGGACGGCCGTACGCCCGGTGGGCAAAGTCGTTCAAGGACAGGACGTCCGGGGTGCGCTTGAGGATCTTCCGCCCAAACTCCGAGATGAGCAAGAGAGGCAACCCTGTTGACACCGCGTAGGTAATGATGGAGAGCCACCCCCCGAAGGCCGGGTAGGACGCGGGGAGGAAAATTGCCCAGGCCCCGATGCTGGAGGCGAAGAAGGACCAGGCGACACGGAGCATGGGCTGCGAGGCCCGCGCCGTGAGGAAGGTGTCGACGTCTCTGGACTGATGGCGCCGTGACATGGTCAGCGCGATTGCCGCGAAACCCACCAGGGTAATGACTGCGCAGACGTAGCTGGCAATCGTGAAGGTCAAATTGGCCGGAGAAGTGGGTGGCGGGCCTGTTGGTGTCAGCGTGGGAGCCATCCTCTTAGCCTGTGGACGACGGGTCACGGTGTCTAGCGTGATTTAATTTTCTCCAACAACCAAATAACGAGACACATGCGCGCGCAGAGACGTGTGGTTGTTCGAGCTCAAAAAAATTGCCGGGCCTGCTGATAAATCCAGGGTATAAACCAACAGGATTACTCAGGCGGGACGTACAAGCTCGGGGCTAAAATGTCCCGTGAGGCCATGAATACTACAGCCACGTACCTGGGAAACGACACTCGGCAGGCGCTTGACACCCGGAGCCTCCCTCCTCGTCCCTTCACGCTGAATCAAATGCTGCCCTGCGCTTTCTGTGCATAGAGGACGAAGTCAGTGGCCTCCTCGGGGGAGCAAAGGAGAGACCGGGGCGGGAGGCAAGGGCTCTTCGGCGTATCCGGCCCGCATGCCCTAGTTTTAGGCCTTAAGGGCTCAGGGTTGTCCTCCTCTTGATTAATAGAGTCTTTATTCGCCCAAGCGTGCATGTAAGTGTTCTCTACCCTCGTGGGATGCCAATGTCCGGACTTGCTGCCCTATTCATAGTCCTTATTGACGTGCACACTGCCCACCTCCCCGCTTTATCCTTCTTCCAGGCAAAGGCTCACCCGTACTCGTTTCCGACAAGCGCTGTAAAGATGCTGGAAAAACTGACAGCGGGGTGGGAGACGAGCACAGTCTCAGATTTGAAGGACTTGTTGGAAGAAGCCCGTCAATCGAAATTCGATTTTGTGACCATCCCCCTTGTCCATCCACGCTTCGAGAGGGATCATTTGGGTGTCAGCGACGGTCGGATGGGAACTCTGACAAGAAGCGACATGGAAGTAGACAGCCGCACGTGGACGACCTGCGTCGTGGGCAAAGTGTCAGAGTGGCTTGACCCCTCCAGCCCAGATGAGACTGTGCGACTGGCGGCGGAAGCGGGCATGAAGCAGGAGCTGGCGTGGGCTTCACATTTAGCCGTCCCGGCGGTACTGATGCCCCGGCCTCCTCGAACTGAGTGTGCGAACTACGCCCGTTTGCTGAACCAAGTGCTATCACAGCCTACAATGTTGCAGCTGTGGGTGCGCGTTTCCTTGTCGCGGCCCTCGGTGGCGGATGACTCGGATGAGGAGGAGGGGGAGGGCGAGGAGGAGGAGGTTCAGGCGACGGAGGAGGACGGGTCCCCAAGGTCCAGTAAAGGTCGCGACCTGGGACGTGTAAGCTTCGAGAAGGAAGCTAGCAGGGCGGAAGGGGAGTTTGTAGGAAGTGCGTGCACCTCGACATGCGCACTGGGCAAGGCGGGCGGCAAGCGCCGGCGTCCGGGCCCACAGGCCTTGCCAGGTCCAGGCCTCGTCCCCACGGGGCAGGTGTCGCCCCGCGAGAATCCTTGGGAGACCTGGAATCGTCTGCGGACCCTGTGCGAGTTCAAATCCTCCCTGGGCGTGGCCCTGGAGCTGACTGGCGATCTCCCTGACCCCCACGTCCTGCAACGCTGGCACGGCGAGCCCGTCAAGGCCCTGGTCTTCCCCACCGCCATCTTCCTCACCAACAAGAAGGGCTACCCGGTCCTGAGCAAAGCGCACCAGGCTTTCGTCGTGGACATGTACCGCTTTAAGATCCAAGTCCTCCTACGAGGGCGGACCCGGCACCCGGGGGGGTACCCTGTCTATCTCCAGTACCTGGAGCACCTGCGCCTAAAGCTCTTTCCCCTCCCCGAGCAGGACCGCTTCGAGAGCCCATACTACGACTTTCTCCAGGCCCCCCTCCAGCCGCTGATGGACAACCTGGAGAGTCAGACCTACGAGACCTTCGAGAAGGACCCGGTCAAGTACGCCCAG
>Ga0102934_1000289_pt1 | contig 32335 bp, 25 predicted proteins | sample SalPonR2_A_D1_MG_FD_78175 | JGI IMG/M metagenome (GOLD analysis project Ga0102934, IMG submission 78175) | Salt pond soil microbial communities from South San Francisco under conditions of wetland restoration - Salt Pond MetaG R2_A_D1_MG | ecosystem: Environmental > Aquatic > Marine > Intertidal... | reverse complement strand
TGCGGGGCTTGGGAGTGCGCTGAGCGCCAGTTCGCGTGCGGGTCGGAGGCGACGTTGTTGCCGCTCGGGGTGCCGTAGTGGTAGGAAGAGAGGTCTCCAGTCCTGGGCCCGCCGGAGGAGGAGGACGAAGGGTGGGAGGAAAGGGGAGGGGACAGGCCCTCGGGGTGGGAGGCGGGAGGATGATAGGAGTAGCCGGGCGGGGCGTACGGGGCCGGGAGAGGAGGGCCGTAGCCAGAAGGCTGCGACAGACCAGCGGCTGGCTCTTGGTGGAGGTGCTCGTGGTGCCCGCCCCAGTGGTGGTTGGGCGCGTGGCTCGCTTGCCCGGGAGGCCCAGGGTGACCCGGCGGGAAGCCTGGCATGACCAAGCTCGTGCCCCCGTGGTAGGAGGAGGAGAGCATCGAGGAGGTGGTCGTCCGGAGAAATTCCTTTCGCAACACCTCCAGCTCTGCCTGTGCCCGTCGGCGCCGCTCCAGCGTTTCGGGGTGGGAGTCGCAGGGTTGGAAAACGCGCTTCCCTATGCATGCCGCCCCTGCAAATTTCTTCGTGATCCGCATGGGGTCGCAGTTCAGGGTGTCCGAGAGGTATGCCCGCAGCGTGGTGCCGGCAGCCAGGGGGAGAAGGCCGTGGTTGAAGTCATAGATGATGCGTGACACGTAGGCCTCCTCCTGGAAGGTCCACTTGCCCCGGCGCAAGGGAGGGCGAGGCCCCCCAGACGTCCCTGTCGCCGAGGACGCAGCGGCCTTGCTGCTCGCCTGGGGCATGGACGCGTGCGAGCGAGACGTGCTTTGAGCCTTGCATTGGTGGAGGCGGCGGGTGTCCTCCTTGCTGCCCGGCCGGCGTAGCGGAGTCAGGCTCGGCGGCCTTGCCCGGGCGACCACCATACTGTCCTCATCCGTGGAGTCGCAGGAGCTTATGCTGCTGCTATCATCGTCTTTATCCGTGCGGCTGTCATCCTCTGTAGTTGTGTATTTTAAAGCCGTAGTGTCTCAATAAGAGTTCAGGTCTTCATGCATGACACGCTAAATTTTACAACAGATCCATATCGACACATTCCAAGACAACTCCCTCCCACCCTTGCCCCGCTTCCCCTCCTATCAAAGCACATGATGCCTTACTTGCAAATGACTTGGACTGCTGATTGCTGCTGTAATGGTGTGGCTGCTTTTTATGAGACATCTCATTCTCAAAACTCTCCATGCTCAGGTCCTCCTCCTCTTCCTCCCCGTCTTCCCTCTTCGCGGTGAAGTGATTTCTCTCTCCTTCCCCACGTGCACGACCACTTGGCCGCCTTCCCGTGTTCACGACAGAGGTGTTCATTAGTTAAGTTTGCTTCTTGCACTCCGGCGTTTTCCCCTCCGGGATCGCGCTCAAACTTCGACGCGTCGAAGAAGAGAAAGATCGCCTTGTTTGCTGCCTGCCAAGGTCCAGGTTTTGAAAAAAGGCCTGCGTGAGACATCAACGCAAGGTTAAGAATAGGGCCACGGCATGTCTGGAACACATAGCAAGACGACAAATAGAAGTGAAAAGGTTTCAATGCTCGACCAAATCTTGCCCTAGTAGTGGAAGTGCGCTTGCCTCAAGGACGACAACATCAACCACAAGGCACGATCTAGTCCCCGAGGGGCCATCAAGGCACAGATTTCCTGCCGCGGAAATTCCTGCACGCACCGACCACACAACCAGTAGGTCACCTGCAATATACCATCATTCTTTTTATTGAGGCTCCATTCGCGGTTTCATCGACCACAGAAAGGGCTCAGGCGTGCTATCAAATCTGCAAGCGGGGCATTCCACCGAGGCAACAGAGGCGGCGACGTGGCCGAGCGAAACGAGGCAGGATCGAACTTTGGGCTGCCATTGAACCGTTCCTTTTGCAAACACCGTGGGGCGTATAGAGCCCCAGCACACCCAAAATTCTCTTGTTGTACGCCTGCTTTCACCGTGTCGACTTGGTTGCCTCGTCTCGCCCCACAGTGGGGACCGAATCTGGTGGTTCCTGAGGGGTCCATGACAAGGCATGTCGGCGATCCGCTCTCCCCGAGACGCGTGTTCCACCACCGCTTTGACTTAAATCACGCCTGTGTCACGTTGCAAACCGGTCCATGGTAAAAAAACAAAGCATTTCGATAGGGCATCGTCTTCAGACCTTTTTAATACCCTGTTTCCACTATTTCTTCGGCCTCACATCTTTGACAGAGTCTATTTTCTTTCTTTTGTTGCGACCGACGTACGTACTATAGCTCTCCACGTTCACTTTGAAGTCTCTCCCCCACACCCACCCCCCATTCCTATTTTAAGCCGCCTTTTTTTCGACATCTGTATTTATATAATCATCAATGATGGGCATCTTGCGTCCATTGAATAGTGTTCAAATCTACTCCCTCTTGCACCAATTCCCACAATGGGCTCATCTCTCGCAAACGGGCAACGTTTCGGGACAGCAAGTCAACGGTGAAATCAACCTCCTCAACGGTGGTAAAACGGCCGATGCCGAACCGAATCGACGTGTGCGCCAGGTCTTCCCCTACCCCTATGGCCCGGAGAACGTACGAGGGCTCCAGGGATGCCGAAGTGCAGGCAGATCCGCTCGAGACGGCAATGTTCTTCAAAGCCATCAACAAGGACTCCCCCTCCACGTAGGCGAACGAAACATTCAAGCACCCCTCGTATCGGGAATCCAGGTCCCCGTTCAACACCACGTGAGGAATGTTCTTCCGAATCCCGTCGTACAAGCGCGTGGCCAGGAAGTGGACCCAGGCCTCGTCGTGTGGGAGCTCCTTCTTCGCGATGTCGCACGCGGCACCGAAACCCACGCACAGGAAATGCGGCAGCGTCCCGCTCCGCAGGCCTCGCTCCTGCCCTCCCCCCGACATGATGGGCTCCAGGCGCACCCGGGGCCGGCGTCGTACGTAGAGGGCGCCCACTCCCTTCGGCCCGTAGACCTTGTGGCTAGAGAGGGAGGCCAGGTCGATCTTCATCTCGTCCACGTCGATCGGCATCTTGCCCACCATTTGCGCCAGGTCCGAGTGGAAGAACACCTTGCGTTCCCGGCACATTTGGCCGATCTCACGCATGGGCTGCAAGACACCAATCTCGTTGTTCACAGCCATGACAGACACCAGGGAGGTCTGGGGCGTGATGGCATCTTTCAGGACTTGCAGGTCCAAGAGCCCGTTTTTCTGCACGGGCAGGTACGTGACTTGGTACCCTTCCTGTTCCAGCACACGGCACGAGTCGAGGACACATTTGTGCTCAATCTGTGTCGTGATAATGTGCTTCTTCTTCTCGCCGTAGAAATGTGCCACGCCCTTGATCGCTGCATTGTTGCTCTCGGTGGCACCCGATGTAAAGACGATTTCTTTAGCGGAGGCACCCAAAATCGATGCTACCTGCTCTCGAGCCTTTTCCACCGCTGCTTCCGCCTCCCATCCGTAGGTGTGTGTTCGAGAATGCGGATTTCCAAAGCTGCCTGTCATATAAGGAAGCATTTCGTCTACAACGCGGGGGTCCATGGGAGTTGTTGCCTGAAAATCCAGGTAAGCTGCTCGACCCTCCCGTGCTTCTCCTTTGATCGAAAAGCCAGGTGAATGTACCTCTTTGGCAAGCATCGACTCCAAAACTTGACGCGGTACCTCATTCTGAGGCTTGTAGCGTTTATCGCGGGCCATCTTCTCATGAGAAAAAGTCGTAGGAGCGTTCTCGACGCCGTCTTTGTCAGAAACGGCAGAAGCCAAACCCCGCCGAGCGCCTGACATCGACGTTCGAGTATTCGTAGAAAGCATGGTACCACGCCGAAAAGCAAGCACGAGCCGCTGCATGGTATCGTGGTGGATGTGGAGCGGGATGTTCTTGCTGTCTTTGTACACGCTTCGCCAAGGTGCAGCCTGCTTTCTCACAGCGCTCTCTGCTGGTTTGGAAAATTTGGAGAGACGAACGCACACCAGTTATTAGACCATGCTTAATAATGGATACCAGGATTGTGATGCGATGTATGTCGCAGAAACGCGGGAAAAAATATGTCTGCGTGAAACTTGCTAGTGTGTCAGAAGTGGGAGGCCAACCGAGTGGGACGTGCGAACGGATCCGGGATGAGAGTGAAAGCGATCGTCTCACGTGCGAGATCCATGCGCAATGGCTTTGTAATCGAACTAACCTCTGCGGAGACACAATTGCATAATCGTAATGACCTCGGCCTTCGGTCAAGTGAAAGGTGTAGATAGCCGCAAACGTATGCGTCTGATTTGTGCTTAGATACCTCCTTTGCCTTGACTAGAGCCTGAGGCAGCTCGTATTATCCGATGGGCCATGTGCAAGAGCAACTGCGCGGCTCTGAATATCTGCCAAAGAATTCAGTAAACCAATATGGCGAAAATAAAAAATTGTGACCACAGTATTTATATCGCGAAAGCTTTTTCTCGCCCGAACAGGACAGCATTGTTCGGTCGGATGTATATATCTGGCAAATGCTCTTCCGCCTTCGCGCTACGGCCGCCTTAGCCTCTACATTATTCGTGCGTAAAATACCTTCCCCATTGAATGATCCTCAGCTCCTTAAAACTCGTGCTGAAGCAGGATGCGTACCATTGATTACATTTCCGGCTTGCTCGTCCCTTCGAATCGCCACGACGGCGGCACCCCCATAGCCCACACAAATTTGTCCCGCAAGGTTTTTGCAAAAATGCGCTCAATTGGCACCTCTACTCGCTTGCACCAGGCCACAGAGATACGTGGATCCATGTAGTTGATCTTTGACGTTCCCAGAGCTACCTCCTTGTTCTCATCTTTGTTACGAATGTCGAGCTCTAGCTTAGTAATCTTCTCCCTCCACTGTTCAATTTTACGATCCACTTGCTCTTTCGTCGGCGGACGCGCAAACAAATGCGCATCTTTGGCCTTGGCAGCCTGAGCCTGTCGCTTCAGCTCCTTTGCTTCGTCAAGAGCATGACTTGCTTTAATCTTCTCCTCGGGAGTCGCCGCCTTTTTCCGTAGGTCTTCGGCCTTGTCCATTGCCTTGACTGCCTTGTCCGTTAACACGTCGTCCTTTCGCGTCCGAATCTTATTCGTTTTGCCCGATTTCAAGAGCTCCTTCTGCCCAAGCAATTCCTTTTTCTGATCCTTCAGAAGCTGCAAACGCTCCTGTAAGTTCCCTAGGGCCGTCTCCATGGTCTTGGTGACAGTGCGCTGGTGATTGCAGAGAATGGCTACCTTGCGATTCGCGTCGTTGTAGGCCACCACCTTGTCCCCCACGCTCATTCCCGCCAGATCTTCCACTGTAGGCAGCTCGTTTTGCAGCGTCTCGGAGGCATTGTAGGTACGGAAAACCTTGGCGGAGAGCCCAGGCATGAGCGAGCCCAGGTGGGCGTTCAGAACGGAGGGCGTGAGCATCTCGAAGACGTCTTGCTCGGGCTTCTTGTCCTTGACAAAGTGTCTGAGGTTCTTGAACACCTGCTTCCCGTTCTCGCCGTAGGAGGCAAAGTCGATGGTCTGCTTGAACAACATGGAGTCTTTCCCCAAGAACTCCAGCTCGATCTCATACTGCTTTGCCCCTGATGATTCCCCCCCGTCCTCTAAGGGAGGTGGAAAACGGAGGTGTTCGAGTCGCAACGAGCAGCACCCCACGGTATCCGCCTCGTCCTCACCCTTCTCACCCCCGACACGGAGAGCCAGTTTGTCAATGATCCACATAGCCGTCGCAATTTGCTTTGCCTCCCTGTCCGCCTTCTTGCCCAGGTTCCCCTCATAATCCCTCCGGATCCGACCGATGCATTGCTTGAGCCGCGCCGCTTTGTCGTATTTCTCCATGTCCGACTTCCCCTTGAAGGAGGAGGACGCCGCAAGCATCACGTACTTGACCCCATTCAGGACGTTTTCCTTCCAGCTTGCCAGCCAGGTCACTTTGTTGTCGTGCTGCACTCGGTCCCAGGCGTGCCCGGGCAAAGGACAGGGAGGCACCCGCGCGTCCGGCCCGAGATTCACGATGATGTTTTCCGGCAAACACCGCTCCTTGATCATGCCCATCAAGGGATGCATGCCCCGTCCCCTGAACAACCCGGGCGGCTCCATGTTGAAATTTCCTACCTTCTCGATCCGCCCGTCGACGATGGCATACCCGTAATGGTCCTGCCGCTCCTCCTTCCCTGCCTTGACCAGGGCCTTCTCCTCCACCGTCGCCGCCTTCTTGATCATTTTTTGCGTTTCCAGATGTGCACGGATTGGGGAAAAGTCACACTTGTCAAAATCCTTTATCCCCAGATCATCTTCCAGCTTGTCTTTCAGCATCTCTTTGAATTGCCCGAAGAAATTCTTGACAAAAATCTTCCTCGTGTCCGGGTGACCTAGCTGGGGCCCATCGGGGGGCATGGAGGCAAAAAATGTGGCCACTTCCTCCAAGTCGGACGGGAGCTCGACTTCTTTTCCATCGTACAACATCTTGACCCCGTGCGGTACATAGTCGGGGGGGAAGAAGATCCCGTTGTGCTCGAGCGCTCGCCACTGGATTCCCTGCGGCAAAGGCTCCTGGTCCCACCATTTAAAAGCCTTCATGGCCTGCTCGATACGAACTGCCTTGCTGGAGAGAGCAGTCTTGGGCAGTTCCCCCTTCGCCTCCTTCTTCACTGTCGGCTTTTTGCTTTTCAGTGCCGGCTTTCGCTTGGTCTTCGGCGCAGCCTTGGTCGTTGTCTTTTTGGGCACGGCCCCTTTCGTCTTCTTCTTTGCGGAAACTTTTTTCTTGGTGACCCGCCCATCTTCTTCACTTTCTTCTTCCTCTTCACTTTCCGACATGTCCTCATCTTCTTCGTCCTCCTCCTCCTCGTCTTCCCCACTGCTTTCTTGCAAACGATCATCGTTGTCCTCATCCTCCTCATCCTCATCCTCCTCCTCAGCTTTCTTACGCTTTTTGGCCCCCACAGTTGAGGTCTTTTTTTGTCCTTTTCCATTTCCTGGTGCTTTTCCTTTTGATAATCTTCTCGCCGGTGCCGGTTTTTTGGTGCCCGACGCGCGGGCTTTCTTCGCGGCTGCTCCTGCCTGCTTTGACGATGGTGGCCTCTTCTTGGCCAAGTTTGACACAGGAATGTCATCCTCATCCTCGCTGCTGTCCTGTACATTCCTCTTCGCCGCGTTAGGCTGCTTGCTGTGCACGATAATTGGGACCGCCGTGGGACAACATGTCAAAGTGAGCAGCTTCTGTGATACCCCCTTCCCCACGTCGCACGAAGTTGCTCTGGACCCGCCAATTTACGCTTCCTCGAAAAATGGTCGAAGTCCGGAGGACAGATTGTTCGTTGCTTGTATCTTCTCACTTGCATGGCCTTCCATGACCTATATGCTTTTTCCTGGTGATGTTTTCCGAACCATCCCATGGCACGTACCTCTTGCTATTCGGACTCGCTTTCTTTAGGGCCGCCAACGAGACCAATGGCACCTCATCCTCCGATTCTGACATGATTTCCTAATTTCGTACATATTGTTGCAGGTTTAAGAGGTATTAAGAGCAAGGGTCCGCGTCTATTTCTCAACGATTTTTCTACGACGAAAGTCCGAGCTGACTTGCATGCCTTTAAAGGCTATGTCCCCGACATCAATAGCATACAGACATCCTCACACCTTAAGCAACGCAGATAGAACTGCATTTAGGTATCGATAAAATGCGAGTACCAACCACTGTAAAAATGTGATACTCTCCTCATGCCTGCCCTCGATGCCAACGTGATGGACTCCTCAGAGGATGAGCGACGACGTTTTTTGGTGGGCATTCTATGTGGAGATCCCACGCTCAAAGCCACTCCAAACACGCGGACTCGTAGAAGCAAGAATGGCAACACAAAAGTCTCAGTCCTCTATTCCTCCCGTTTAAGGCCTCGCTTCAATGTCAACTCGTGGACCAAGAAAACGAAGAGTGAGGCGCGTCGGGAGGGGGGGGCGAGCGGCCGGGGGAAGGAGGAGAAACTTCAACTCTTAACCTCCCCCCGAGGCGTACTGCCCCGATGGCCGAATACAAAAATAAATAAATAATGACGGAGATTATTTTTTGTCGCTATGGTAGTTAAATTTTGTGTCGACCACATAAGAATAAACGTGTTGAGCTTGATTGAATACTGTTGAAATTAAAAATTATACGAAGTTAATTTTCGTCTCTTCGTGAGGTACCGCGTGTTTTTAACTAGAGCTTTACATGTCATTATTTGCACGCGTCTTTATGAAGTTTAGAGCTTGGCCTGCAACTTTTCATTCTCATCTGCTTAAAGGATCCTACTTTGTCTGTTCACCGTTCAGAACATGCTATTTGAAACCCGGCTGGCCTTGAAGAAAGCCCTTCATGGCTGCGCCTCGAGTCGCCACGACGTAACAGTAGTGCCCCTAAGTGTCATCAGGGAAAAAAAATCAAGCGCTGTGTTTGACCACAAAAAACTTGCCAAACTTCCAATTTCTACTTACCATGAGCATCTGCCATTCCTCCACCTCGTCCAAATGCTCCAATGTCGCAGCTTTTTCTCTATCCTCGGGCAGCAGGAAGTGGTCGTACACATTGTTCATGTCCCCGCCTACAGCGCGTTCCCAGGGCCCCCCACCCACGCCGCCTTCTTCTCCTCCCACAAAACGGGCCATTTGCGTCTTCAGGCTGCGGCCCCAGGTCTCGAAACCGGGTAGAGAAAGGCCCCGTGCCTTCAAATTGCTTCTCATCATGCTGCCGAAGACATCCTGCGGCGATATCATGTCGTAAGACGCCCAGGCAGCCGTGTGAAACTTGGCTGCTGCCCACTAAAAAGAGTTGCAATTGTTGTATAAGACAAGAGTGCTCTCCAGGCCTCAAACTTGCCCTCTAATCAAAAAACCCTTCCCGTCCTCGCCCGCGCTATCCAGGCACTTCCCAACCACACTCCAAGGCATCCGCCCACACAACTTTCCCCCCCCCCGACCTTATTGCTGCTACGCTCGATGCACCACTCACCTCCACCAGGGCTCGACTGGCCTCTGCCTCCATATACACGAGCACGCACTCCGTAATGAGCAGGGTAGGAACAGCCCAATCGATTTCAGCCGCCTCCAAAGCCCGTTCCAACGCCGCAGTCTCCGCCAGATCCCCAGCCACCAGGATATAGCAGCCGGATCGCTGCTGCCTGGGCCCGTCTTCGCCCTTATTCTCTCTGAAGCTGCTCGTCACGCGTCGACTGGTCAAGATCACAGATGCTCCGCCGACGGTGGGACTGTCTGGCCGGCCGCCTGGAGACGTTTCTCTAGCTGGAGAGACGCCCAATAGCGAAGTAAGCTCCTCATTTTTCCAGATGCAATGCGCTTTATACTTCATCAGGGGAGGAAAGTCGACTTCGTAACAGAAGCGGGTTACCGCCTGTCCGTTGTGCTTGGAACTCTTCTTTGCATTTTCTTCCTCCTCACGCAATCGAAGAAACAAGGTGTCAAGCCCTGCACCTAGCAATACAAGATTGACACGTGGTGGAGAAGGTAATGGCGGCTGAGGAAGTTCCTCTTCAGTCGTGTGAGACAAAGTGTTGGATGACGACGCGAGGACTTGTTTCTCGAATTTGTCAATGATCAGTTGCAATGCCCGTACGCGCGTGAAATATCCGCGCTTGATCAGGGGTGACATTCGTGGTACCGGGGGATAGTTTGGGCGGAAGAAGTCTATATACCGATCCCGGTAGTAACCCTCTCGCACGCACGCTGCCTTCCCGTTCAGAGCTTCCATAGCAGTCTCTTGCACGCTTGTGCCAAAAGCACAAGCGGAGGATGGCCCGTTTGGAGAGACAGAGTACGAAGGAGCTGCAATAGCTTGGAAGTTGGGTGAAGGTGGGAGGGTCGGGGGCCATGTTTCAGATTCTTCCTCCATAGTGATAGAGTAGGCCAGCGGTAGTTGAGGGGAGGTGGAGGAGCTAACTCTTCTCCTGCGCTGCGGCCACAACCAAGTCATTAGGCATTATGTGTGGGCAAAGCAATAAAATGCTAACCATTTCTTAAATTTTCTGTGATAGTTTTGAGGGACAATCATCGAGCTGGTCAGGAAAATGTCTGCCAGAAAATGCGCGTCGTCTCTTGCGATTTCGAGAGGCAAGCGGCGGGGAGTCTGCGGGAGATGGGCGGGGGAAGCAAGCCTCTCTGCGTCTTTCATTTAGACTATCAAACCGTAACGACCGTGGCCTGCCACTATGCACAGGTGCAGGGCACGCGGGAGCGAGGCAATCACCTGGAAGAATCTGAAGCGCTGGGAGAGGCTGAAGTCTCGGGGGAATCGAGGTACAGAGGAAGGCGGCTTGTTGAAGCCTGCGTGGGGGCTGGACGGATAGGAACACACCTGTAGCATTCCTTGCTCATCCACTTGTCAAATACATGCATGCGCAGGAAGGACATCAACGGCGTTAACAAGATGACAGTACAAAGGCCACTTAGAGTCGCGGCCTGCGGTGGGGGATGGATAACACTTTTGGCTACTGCTGCATCAATGGCTCATCCCGCCATCGCCTTCTTGCATGGCCCGCGAGCGCCATCATCATCGTGGACAGTGACCCAAAACCATGCTGTGCGCGATTTCTTACGGATAAGAGAGGACAATGGAAGCGGTGCGAGACGAAAGCGGGCCTTCATTGTCAATTTTGCCCACTCAAGGACCGGGCCCGCGGGGGCCGGGTCGAGCAGCGCTACCTCGTGCTCTTGGAAAGGACTGACCGACCACGTCCCACACACTAGAGAGCCACGGTCTGGACAGCACCATATGAGGAGATTGACTCCGCTCTTTGGGGCTGTGGGAAGTGGTGGCAGCCTCACACCGGAAGGAAGAACAAATCAGAAATTTCGGCCGTTGAACTCCGACGACTTTGCCGCCAACCATCGCTTTGTGGATACGTCGGGCAATCCCGAAAAAAAAAGTGTGATAGCGGCATTACTTCCAGGTGTGAAGCTGGACAAGCTTTGCAAAGAAGTGCCGGACGTGCTGCTGTGGTCGTCGGAGGAGTTGTCTGCCCGGGTGGAGGTCCTAAAAGAGGCGATGCCGGGTCACGACGTGATCAAGGCCATTTCGGAAGCCCCCACCATCTTGATAGGCACGCCATACCTGAAGAAAGCTTTAGAACGACTGGCGGAGCTCTTTCCTGGAAAGACGCTGGAGGAGCTGCTGCCTCGCTACATGGATGCTACCTTGGGTACTGCGCCGCGGGCGCTCGAGTACCCGAAACGCTTGGACTGGGAGGTGCCGTACCTGGACCCCGGTCTGATGGGGAATTACAGCGTCAAGGCAGAGCTCGTTCAAGCTATGCGGGATTCGCAGCACCTTGTGTTTGGGCTTTGGAAGGAGGATGAGGAGGCCCTGACGAAGTTCGTGGCGGCCGTGCGGCGGGCGGTGCTGGCCTTCGAGACGCGGGTCTTCTTCCTGCAGCACCACTACCCCAAGGCGCATTTTGAGAGGTGAGCTTGAGGGAGGGCTTTAGTGCAGATGTTATGGCGGGAAAGATCGCTTGTCGGACGCGGCGGGGGCAGGAGACGGCAAGTCGAAGAAAGATGCTCATTGCCTTGCTGCTCCCCCTGTTCTCAGATACTACGCCGACGACCTCTTTGGAGAGACAGTGGGCTTTGTGGAGGACTGGGCCAAGAAGCACCCTGGGTACGAGCCGTATATGGACGAGAAACTGGCAGGGTATCAGTCCATGGAGACCTTTCGTCTGAAGAGGCTGCCGGTGGGAGAGAAGGAGGAGCTGCTCATACAGGCACGAGCCGAAGGCGTGTTAGGCCCAGACGGCTCATACAGAGGGCACTCTCTCGCTTTGGGGACAGGGAGCGGGGAAGAAGAGGACGAGGACGACGGGTGGGACGACCTGGAAGACGGGGCGGAAGAGGAGGAGGATGGAGAGGGGGAAGGCGACGATGACCTCGTGGAGGCGATGCAGCAGGCCCTGTGGGTGTTCGAAGTGCGATCGGGGTTCTTGGAGCGCCTGGTAGGCAAAGAGGCCTATCGGTCGGAAATGATCCGCCGGGTCCGCAAAGAAACCGCTGGGTCGGCCCCCGAATTCTTGGACAGGTATCCCATGTACGCCGATCACTTGAACGAAGTGTTGGATGGCTGGGGCGAGATCACTACTGAGGAATGGAAAGGTGTTGATATCGATAATAAGGAGGACCAGATGGTGGAAATGCTGAAAGTTCGCGGTCGTGCGATGGTCTACGTCCAGAGCAAAATGGCCACCTTCCGGCCGCCATCCGTCCCCCCTGTCCTCACGGAGAGGGCCACAGAGAGCCGAGAGGAAGCCCGGGCGAAGCTCGCAGAGGAGGAAGAGGCGAGGTTGGAATCCTTAAGCGATGAGGAGGTGAAGCGCCATTGGGAGGCATACGAAGCATACGTCGTCAAGCGCTTCCCGCAGTTGCGAGAAGAGATTGAGAATATGCGCAATAATAGGGCATCAGAGGATTTGTTTGAGGGGGAGGATGGCGAGGAGGACGAAGAATTGGATTTTGATGGGTTTTAGGCTAAAAGCTGCGGCGTCCCCGAAGGAAAAAGCACCCCTAGATTGTGATTTCCTCTTGTGTTTGTTGTACTTTTTTTTCTCCCGACCAAGCGATGTGCAGTACATGTCACATTTTGTGGCATAATAAGGGCACGAATTATTAAGAAAGAGGGTGCTTGACTCGCACTATAACCTCTGATGCTTGTTCTTTCACGGCGTACGAAGCGTCAGCCCCTGCAACCCTCAACTTCTCGAACCAACTTGTTTGAAACAAAAGTACCCGGAGAGAAACCCACGCCAGAGAGTGGAGCTCCCGGTGTCTGGTCATTTGCGTTTCCCCCCTTCATGAATTGAACGAAAAAAAGAATTGTAGAGAAATATTCTTTGTGGTTTCTAAGAAAAGTATTATCAAAGCCGTCCGGAGGATTGTTTCCTCAAAAGGTCAAGGCACCAAAATTCAGTTAGCCAGAGGCCAGCCGGGAGGTTCGCGACAGGAAGAAGGAAGTAGAAATATACTACCCATACGTTTCTGACATGATGAGCGAACAACGGTCGATGTACATCGAATGACAGTATCTTAACTTAACACCTCAAATGAGTGCCTTCTTCTATCTTAACCTGTGTCAGGGGCACCATTTCGTCTCATGGCGCCAAGGGGCCCTGACGAGACACCTGAAAATGGTTCACTTTGGACGTCAACAAATCCGCAGCAATATTACGGAGGCATAGCATCAACATTTCCACAATCTCCCGAATTTGTAGTGCCAAGCAGATCGCGAACAGGAAGTAGTTTGCCGCTTTCGACACAGGAGCACCGTATCATACCCCACTCGCCTCTTTTCTCCTCCTGCGCCCTTGTACTTCGAACACGCGAATCCTACGAGGACTTCTCCCGACAGAGTCGTATAAAAGATGAGGGTGCAGCAGGTGTCGAGGGTGCGTTTTTCACTCTGGTAAAAGTGTGCATGGGCACGGGCGCCTTGGCCTTGCCTTACGCGTTCTTGAATGGCGGGTTGTTTTGGGGTGCTCTGGGCATCATTCTTATGGCGCGGTGGAACTACTTTGCATCTAATCGGCTGTTGGCATGCAAAGAGTTGCTAGATTCAGCTGCGTTGGGTGCAGATGACGTGGAGGCTAACGACGTGTACGCTTTCATTGCCTTGAAGGCCCTCGGCCGACCAGGAGCCATCTTGGTGCGCGCCGCCACCGGTGTGACCTTCGTGGGATGCGGTGTCTCGTATTTGATCGCAGCGAGCGACCTCCTGGAAATCACGCCTGTGAGCCTGGTTTGGGCGGGATCGCCAATCTTTACACGCTTGGCCAACACCTTGCTTTGTGTGCTGGTCGTTCTGCCTCTGTCCTGTGCCAAGTCTCTGTCCTTCCTCTCCTACACGTCCTTCTTCGGCATCATCGCCTTACTACTATCCTTCATCACCATCATTGCCCTGGGGATCAACCACACAAGCCCCACCGCGGCGGCGGCGGCGGCAGCGGCGGTCGAAGCGGGCGGCAGCCCCAGTGCCTGGGACCGTGCTTTCGAAACGGACGCGAAGGGTCTCTCCCGCTTTTTCGGCATCGCCTGTTTCTCTTTCGGCATTCCCCCTCTCCTCTTTCCGATCCAAGGCAGCATGCCCTGCCCCGAGTTCTTCCGCCCCGCGGTCGGGTTGGCTCTCGTCAGTGTGGCTGCCGCCTATATCCTCATCGCGGAGACCGTCGTCCTGCTCTATGATTTCGTGGTGCCACCCAACATCCTCACCGTTCTTTCCGCCTCCCCCCTCAGTACCACCGTGCGCCTGTCCATGGTATTAGTTTGCGTGCTCACCTACCCCTTGGCCATCGTTCCCCTGTGCGAGAGCGTGGAAAAGGCGTTGGAGGGGCCCCGCGTGGCGCGAATCTACCGGTGGGAGTCACTGCAAGGCCCTACAAGGTACTACCAGCCTCGAGACGAACCGGAGGCCTCGTCTTCCTCGCGCTCCATCCTCGACCAGTGCCTGGGTCGTCGAGAAGAGATCAGTAGGGAGACCCCCAGAAGCCCTTCCGACAGGCCCCCGGGGCACATGCCACGGTACCAGCAGCCACATTCCAAGAGCAGAACCTGGTCCTGGCGCGTTCTTATCCTCCGAGCTTGCATTGTTCTTGCGACCGCTTTCCTTGCCACGTTGGTGCCGTGTTTTGGAGGAGTGGTGGCTTTCTTGGGCGCCTTCTCGGTGGCTATCCTTTCCTTCGTCCTGCCCCCGCTCTTCCATCTCATCCTCTTCAACGCACGACTACTGCGGCGGGAGGCCTTGATTGACGTGGGGATGTTTTTCCTGGGTTTGGTCGTCTGTGTGGGTGCCACCAGTCTCACAGCTAGGACGAACATATATCCCTTGGTGTCCTCGCACACGTGCCCGCACTGAATAGAAGGAGGGTGGCGAGCTGCGTGCCAGCCCGTCCTCTGTAAATAGAGCCTAGGCAGTCGCCCCGGCTAGGACCAGGAGTGAAGGCAAAAGTGTTCAGGTGGTTGGATCAGTTTCGGTGTACGCAGGTACTAGTCAAAGAAAAAGCTTTGACACAAAGCAGGGTTTTATCGACATGGCTTCGCGCCAGATTTCGTTGCAATTTAAAGGATATTCTCAAAAGACATTTTCGTTGCCAGCTTCCTAGTGTGTGTCACACGCGCAGGCACCTAAATAGAAGCGACCTCTTTCATTAAATTCTCGTAAACACTACGTTCTAATCTGATCCTTCCCCTTTCTGCGACTGTCGCCGCCTCAGCCTCACTGCGCGAGCCCGGCAAGGAGGGACCTCGGACGTCTCCGCCGCTCCTAAGCTGGGCGCTCCCATCTCCCCGTTCCTGCGCCGTCGCCCCCGGCAAGGGCTTGGCACCTTCCACTCGTCTGACCACTGCCTCCACCTTGGCTGTAAACTGAGCCAGTCCCTGCCCGAGGACCTCGGGGTCGATGGCCACAACCAGGTTGCCCCAGTTTTCTCGCTGCCATTTCTCCTCCACGTCCGCTCCCGTCAGCCCCCCCGCCAAAAGCTCCACCATCAGGGCGATGTGACTTCCCTTGTGCGAGCGATCAAAAACCCGCAATGCTCCTGAGAGAGCTGCACTCGGGTCCCGGGTAGGATGGCCCTCGGCATCGTAGGCCACGTCCGGGGGGATAGGTTGCCCGGCAGCTCGAGCCTCCTTTAGAGCGTACCACGCATACGCCGAGGTAGCCATATCGAGTACTATCGGAATTGAGGTATCGTCACGTGGGATGCCAAAAGCGAAAGGGTTCGTGCCGAAGATCGGCTCGTACGATCCATGCGGCGCCATGAGCTCAGGACTCTGCGAGAGAATGATGCCCACAAGACCATTGTCTGCGACACTGCGGGCATAGAATCCAATGGCACCCGTACCGGACGACGTTCCATGGGTGGCGACAATGCTCAACCCATGCTCTCTAGCTTTCTGGATAGCCATCGAAGTCGCACGATGGAGGACAAGCATTCCAGCAGTGCCATGTCCGTGCAGGCGGGCGGATACCTTCGTCTCGTGCTCAACCTCGATATCGGTGTGTGTGGAGGCGTCGGAAGCAGGGACACCTCCGGTCACGAGCTTGATCACACCCTGGCTATTGCCCCGCATTTGGGCGTATAGGAGCACCCTAGTGATGATGGCAGCCTCCTCCTCGTTATAGTTCAACGACTGCTGAAGGAGGCGCTGCGTCACCGCCTCAAGTTCACTCAAATCCATTTCCACTTCTTCTTTCCGTGTCGGAGGCATTCCTGTCAAAAAGACCGCTGGAAACGCAGGTAGACTTGTTCATTGTATGGAGGATTGTGAGGTTTCCAAGTGAGCGAATGAGATGACCGTCGGCGCTATCGTATTGCATCCCACAGGGTCGACTCCGAGGCGTCAGCGTGGAACCGTGCATGGGCCAAGGAGCTTTCCATTTTTGGTCGTTTGCTGCGCGTGACTGATGTATTTGCAGTGCTTTTATCAAAGCGGTGCAACTTGATTTGACTTCTTCATTTAAGATGACTGGGCATTTTGCTTTTGTTGATTACCAGAGATTTCAAGAGGAGGTGTAATCCTTGCTGGGTTGTGTACGACAGTGTAAATAGTTTGTGTATGTGCGGGCGAAAAGCGAAAAATGAGAACGGAAAGCGAGATTCATGTTTTATATATTCTTTTGTCAGCTTATATAGTACACATTAATCTTTTGAGAATTGGAACGCCCACCTCTCCCTCTCGCTCCCTACCTCACAGTTAGATACGTCATTTCTTGTCTTTCCTATTACCTTGAATTCACTTTGAGGTTCGTGATACTTTGTGCAAGACAAGATTATCCATTACATACATCAACTGCCTCTACTTATGGACTGTAGCTGATTCCGATGTTTATTCCCCGGCAGCATTTTTGGCTCATGCACATTACCACGCCGACGTACACGACAAATTGAGCTCGAAAAATGCCTTTACACGCAGGCTAAGACTGCCTTTCCACTCCATGAAGACGACTTTAAGTCATGCGAACATGCTCTCTACACCCATTTCGGGGGGTACCTGCGGAGGCCTCGAAGAAAGATGCGCCCGTTTCCTGGATTTCACGGGCGATCACAGGAACGTCTCCCATAAATGGGCAGTCGCTCAAGCCATCTGATGAAAAGGCGTGCATAAGGATATCCAAGGCAGAGTCTGAGAGCTTTTCACCTTCCCCGTCCATGTACTCGGCCTCCTCTTCATCCCTTTCCTCATGCGTCGTGGCCCCGTCGTAGCTGCCGAATGAGACTGGCCCAAGCGTGAACGGATGGTGGGGAATGTCCAGGACTAGATTAGGGAGGCTTTCAGGTTTTGCGCGCGGTAGAGAGACTGCTAGAGCTGAGGCCTCTGAATGGTTTGCCTCCATAGTGAGAGGCATGGGGCGTGTCTCCGATAGCGCAGGAGCTCTGGCTTCCCTCGTATTCTTTAAGGACGGCTTTATAGTTGCTCTGCTCGGCGATCTACTGAAGATTGTTGCCTTGGTCGTTGATGCCGATTTAGCCGTGCGCTTAATCGGCTTCGCATTCGACGTCGGCGGAGGGCCCGCGAAGCCGGGAGATCCGAGCCTCTCGCCCCAGTCTTTGAAGGAAAAGCAGCAGCGCCTAGCAGGCAAAAGGGAAGACGATGATGTCCATGGACTGTTGCCCTTCTTGCTCTCTGTCGACGAGGTTTGGTGCCCAAATGGGCCATTCCACCCTATCTCCTCGTCCGTGGCGTCATTCTCATCATCTTGTCCAAAGCCCTTGACCACCTCAAACGGCGACGAGACAAAGCGACAATTCGCGTGGGGGGTGATGGCCGATTTCTTCTTGGTAGCGCTTACCTTCGGCCCCCTCGGCTTGGCAGGGCCCGTCTTGTCTTTATTCTTGTTCCTGTCTGCAGCGGACCGGGAGGATGAGTTTTTTTTATTGCTGACTTTCACGCTACTGCGACCTCTGCCTCGATCGCTGCTACTCAAAACGCTGCTGCTATTCTTGCTGCTGCTGGTGCTGTTGCCGCTGCTATGCGTACCACCGCAAGTGATGCCTTGGCCGGCGCTACTTACAGAGTCGTCAGGAGGCTCGCCGTGATTTGCGAACCCTGGCGCTAAAACAAGGTCAGAGAGGCCTTGAGTGCTGTCGCTTTCGTATTCAACATCAGGCAAACCTGACGGCCCATCCTCCCTTCGGAATTCAATGCTAGAAGGGGGCTGCCCACCAGGGGAAGGTGAGACGGACACATATTCCGTATATGTGCTGAATGCGAGCCCCTGCGGAGGCGATTCTGTGGTGGTCCGGGCAGGCAACAGGAATGCCAAGTCCTCCGATGTCAAAGGGTTAGCTTCTAGATAAGTCATGAGTTCCTTTTCGTCTTCATCTCCGATAAAAAGAGTTGAGATCGCCTCCTTATCTCTCAAATCCTGATGCCGACGTTGCGGCACCTTCGTGGTGGTGCGGCTCGGTGCATGTTGGAAGAGCTCAGGGGTACTCGGCGGCGACTTTTTGCGGAAGATCGGAAAAGGAGGAGAGCGAGTAGATCTTTTTTCTGCCTGAAGGTCTCTACCCAGAGAAAACGCAGAGGAAAGCCGGGGAGGACCCGCTCGTCCTGTCATGTTTTCGAGGCCCACGCCGGGTCGCGTACTGCATGTGATTTGGCTACAGCGTACATTTTTACTGCTTCCAGCCTGAGCGTCACTGAGTTTTACATGTGTTGTGTCTATATCATTCGTCCTGAGGGCGACGACGGGGTCGACAGTTTTCGGGAGACAACTTTGGCTTCCTTTCTTGAAGGAAAACGTTATCCCGGAGGCAGTCAAAATAGTCCCATCAACCGCGATTGAAGAATGCGACCGATCAAAACAAGATGACAATTGTGTCTTGTCCAGAGATTTCGTTGGAGTGGCTGTGCAAAACGAAGAAGAGAGATTGGAGAAGACGAAGGAAGAATTGAATATACTTGGTTGTACCCATAAATCCACTTATCCAACAAGTACTGTGAGTGCGAATTGCGATGTCGCTATCTGTGCATACAAATTAATCTTATCAAATAGTTGAGAAGTGCCAAGAAGAGAGCACAATGCCGGACTGCAGGAGAGATCCCTTACATGTTGAGAGCATCGCCGTTCCGTCGAGAGCGTGTGCCGTTTTGTAACAGAGATAGCGGCCAGGCGATATTGGCCAGTTGGTTTCAGCGTAGGCCTGATGAAAATGAAAAGGAGAGTACAATAATGAATAATGTCCGTATGTAATTTGCAAGGTGAAAGTGAACGATTGGTTCTAAGCAGCACAAGGAATAGACCTTAAGCATCGGTAGAGATCCCAATTTTGAGTACAAGGACCAAAACAACAAAGATTCTGCACAACAATGCGCTAGATTGAGGAGACGCGGCTTGACGCAATACTCTTCTGTACCATGTTCTGAGTGTGAAGAAAGACTAACGAACAAAGCGACCACGAGCGGTCGCTAATCCATTCAAGGAAAAGGGCAGACAAGCTCGGATGCAGGTGGCACAATTTTCTGAAGGTCTTGCAACCCCAACCCGACGCTTTACTTCCGGCAACTGGATGCAGCATGTCTGCCAGCGCCACTTGCATGCTGCCGGCGGTGGGCCATGTCGGCGGAGACGTTAAAGTTGAAGAAAGTGGTTGTTCCGGGTCAGGTTCGGCGCGGCCGTTACTTTCGCGTCTCGGAATACCATCCCCTTTTTGAGGCAGGGCGAGGGGAAGAGGACATAGTACCTTGCTTTCCCTGATTATACTTAAATGATAACAATCTTAACATTTTGCTCGTCTACCACCACGAAATTATGCCGGTGACACTATTTTCGGATTTTCTAAAAATCCAGGCACAAGGATGCGCAGGGAAAAATAGTATATGAATATACTAATTTATTGACGACAATTTGACGCAGGCAAAAGGCTTTCAATGTCGCAAGAACAACCATTGCTTAAGATCCCTAGTTCTCCATCGTCATCGGCGCCTTTTTCTGAAGATGACCTTCAAAAAGGCACGAATGTGGGAGCCTGTTCGGCAATTGCTGCGGGAGTTGTAGAAGCAACAAGTACAGTTGAGATGAGAGCCGATCAAAAGGATGAGAGCGCATCGGATTCTCAAGAATGTGAGAATGATGCGGATATCAGTCGCTTGCTGGGTGATATCGAAAATATTCAGGTATTAAAGGCCTTTTTTCCTCTCCTTCCTACGCAAGCACGTATTGCTATTTAAGAAAGAAATGACTTACAGCTCGTCCTGCTAATCTTGTCCCTAGGTTATGGTCCGCGTACGTCCTCTACTTGATAGCGAGCATTGTCGGCGCGCTCAGTCCGTCATCGATTGCGGGGGTGGTATCCATGTCTCAAACCAAAGTCGAGGAGGATCAGTAATGATTCGCGCAAACGCTCGGAAGAGTGTTCGTTGCTCGTACGTAGACACAATATATTTAAATATTATGGTAGGAGCGCTAATGTGTTAATTGATCGTCATAATTTACATAAGCAGGTTTGATTTCGTTTTAGGCCCTGAAAGTTCGCAGAGCGATGTCTACCAGCATGTACAGGATTGCGTCCCACGAGTTCTTGATGGCTACAACAGCACCATTATGGCCTACGGACAGACCGGCTCAGGCAAGACGCATACCATGTTTGGCATAGATTCTGCTTCCATGAAGTCGGATGACCAGCGCCAAAAAGGTGTGGAACTGTCCAATCAGGCGGGCGTAATCCCTCTCGCGATGCACAATTTATTTCACGCCATAAATCTTCAGCAAGACCCCCCCCGGAGTGACTCTGGTAAGGGATCAAAAATAAACGTATACTGTTCTTTTGTGCAGATATATAATGAGCAGCTTTTTGATATGCTTCGAGATGGTGGACGGGACCGGCCTTTAGAAATCCATGAAGACAATAACCGGGACATATACGTGCAGGGGTTGTCGGAATTCAGAGTCAAAAATGTTCTAGAATGTCTGGCCCTGATACGTATAGGAGAAGACAACCGAGCTATTCGAGAAACACACATGAATCAAGCCAGTAGTCGGTCCCATTCGGTCTTTCAAGTTGTGCTGGAGCAAGAGCTGGATCCACAAGATCCTCGTCGACATCAACAGGAACGGAAAGAGCAAACCACAGTCAGCCAGGATGATGACGTCATGATACTGCGTTCAAAATTAAACTTGATTGATTTGGCTGGCTCCGAAAAATGGGACACTCGACAGGATATTGCGGACCAGCATGCCCAAGAATTGGCTAATATTAATTCTAGCTTGTTCGCCTTGGGACGGTGCATTGCAGCGCTGTGCCGATCCACGAGCCACTCTGCAACATTTCCGACGCACATTCCGTACCGTGAATCCAAGCTTACGCGGCTCATCCAGGATAGCCTTGGTGGGAATACGAAAACCTACATCATCGCCACCCTTAGCCCCACCGCTGAATGCGCCGATGAGAGCATCTCTACACTGAAATTTGCCGATCGAGCAAGGCAAGTCCTCACTTATGTCCGGCAGAATGAAGGCTCGCAACTTGCAGATCCCTTCCTTGTGGATCAGTTGCAGAGAGAAATCTCACAGTTGCGAGCTCTAGTCTTACGATTGAAGTCCTCTTCTTCCGCCTCTTCACTCGTGACGAAAACGGCGTCAGCGGGCAGCCTGGATGAGGAGATGATAAGGATGGCGTCGGAGCGGCAACTCCGAGAAGAATGCGAAGCGTTGAGGGAGGAACAGCGGCAATGTCTGGCAGCCGCCGAGAAGCGCGCCCATGAAATGCAGGCATCTTTAAATGAGGCACAAAGCGCCGTTGCCGATATGAGGGTCGCATTAGACCAAGCCAATTCGAAAATTGCCTTGCAGAGAGATCAACTTCAGCAGCACGAAAAGGAAAGAGCCCGATGGCAGCAGTTGTACGAAGAAAATAAGTCTCTGAGTCTAGACAGCACTACCAATCTCCGCCAGCGCATCAAGGAGGCTGAGGACCGAAACCGCAAAGTTCTTTCCTTGCTGGCCCGATTCTTCGCATTTGAAATCGAAGAAGGTGACCTGCGATATGCGTTGAAGGGTATAGTCCCCAATGTAGACGATTATATTGGCGGCATGGGCGCGAGCCAACGTCAAATACCCCAAGAAAGCGGATCCTCCCTACGCGAAATGCCTTGGGCTTCGTCGCCCCACAACATGGAGCCGCTACCTCGTTGCCAGAGCGATCGACTGGACCACCTGCAAATTAGGGAGAGCAAAACGTGTAAATCTATCCACTCCCCACCTCCGTCTCCTGCTGCTTCGATGGTCCCCCGACTCAATTCTCCTCCATCGGCAATGATGTATCGCATTCGCGGGCGTGGCGAAAATCACCGGCCTGTCGACCGCGAGGAGCATGACAAAAAAAAGTGCTTCACAGAACGTGGTGCCCTACACCCCCATCACTTGACGGACCGGGAAAGGGAGGAGCAGCGCCTTGTTGACCAACTGAACAGGGCACGCAAACGAATGCAGCGCCACATCACTTTACAAGAATATCTCATTCGTAAGGAGCAGATGGAGCTGGCCGCGATTGAGCGCGAAGAAAATGACCGCAGTCGGGCAGAGGAAGACAGAAGGCTGGCGGACTTACGCTTCAGGGAGCGCGCACGTCGTCAGAAGAAAAAACTCGAGGCCTACTACGCCCATCTCCGCGAGACCGCTGAATCCGCGCCACAGAGCAGCACGACCACTCCCAGAAGCATCATCTCGACTTCGCCGTTGCCATCCCAACCGGCCACATCTCTCCCACCGCTCCCCTCGCCCCCTCGATTCTGTCCCTCCTGACTTACTGACCTGTGGCGTGGCTACCAAGACTTGGCCAAAAACCTACGAATGCAAACATAGGCGCTGACAAAGAACGATTCAGAATTCTATGTACACAATCAATACGAGCCAGACTTATACAAGTTTTCTTCAAAGAGACTTGGATAGAAGCTCAGGTCTACGTGTTGATTTCTCTTCGCGAGGCCTTGATTTCCCAACCACATGTTTATCTGAGCGACACTTGTAAATCATCGTTGAAAAGACACACGTGGACTTGCCCAAAGCTCATGCCTTATCTACAAGGATTTTCTCATGCTAACCCCCACCCATTTACATCTAGTGCGGGATTCTGCGCGGTAGAGTGCTCCACATTTCTCCAGTGCGCAAATGACCTCACCAGTACACTAAAGCTCAACTTCCAAGTACTCGTCCACGCTAACGGGCTTGACCCCACCAAACATGTCCAGCACAAAAATATGCCGAGGGACGATCTTCTTCACCTTCCAGCCGTGGTCCGTAGGCCATGCTGAGGGGTGTACGTGATGTATGGAAAAGGGTCGAAAATTAATACCGATCATCCATCATGAGAATCTACCGAACCCAGTACAGGCGAGACAGAACAGGCCCGCCGAGTAAAGGTGACAAGCTTTAAAAAACATGACTCTTTCCTCCCACCATCCCACCGGACGCACTTTGCATTTGGGGATGCCGTTGGAATAAAGCCTGCATCGCAAACGCTGTCTCTTCCTCGTCCACTACTTCGACCAAGTCGCCGGTCACGGTTAAGCGAATGCACAAGGGACTTTCGGGATCTAGCATCGCACACTCGCTTGAAACTCCAGCTTCCGATACTGTCAGAGACACCAGGGAATTGGCAGAAGCATCTTGCTGCGAGACGTCTAATTCTGACACGAAGAAATACGGGATCCCCGTTGAATTGTCCCCGAATAAGCCATCGCGGTACGGGCCATCCACCAACGACTGTGGGTTGCCAAATGGTGCTCCTGCGATGCCAGGAAGAGTCGAGACGGTGGATAAGACACCCCATGTGCTTTCGTGCAAGAGCCAACGTCCCGACTTCGCGGGCTGGGGGGGCACAGGGCGAGGATGCCGGCCAAAGAGGGGGCCGTCCGAGTTAACGAACGGCCAAAGAAGTGAAACTTGCAGGAAGAAAAGCAGTGTTCGCATGGCAATAAGAATTCAGTGTGCCGTGTGTCGTGTGCCTATGTGGCAGTACAAATGTGAAGAAAAATGGATCAATATGGCTCCCAGTTCACAAAGAATGCTCGAAACACCCTGCCGGCAACAAAGTGATCTCTAAAAACCTTTTCACCTGGAAGAAGCACACACAGTGGGAGTGATAGGGCGTAGCGGAAATGAAATGTGGTGGCACGGCGGGTACCCATTGGGCCTGGCGACGCCGCATTGCAGGCGGGGAAGGTAACCTCCCGTCGGACACAAAGCTAGCCGCTCTCTCCTTGGTTTTTGGCACCCACGCATCGTGCGTGCTCTTATGTGATCAATAACTGTAGCGGAGACAGTCTTCTTCAGATGTATGTTTCCGTTCCTTAGCCATTCTGCACATGTCGGTCGCAGATTCGCATTGGCTAACCGAGTCCCATCAAAAGTTCCAATCCTAACTGCTACCACGGCGCTTTCCATCGATAAAAAATATCCTACTCTACGTTTATCATCATGCATTAATAGGTGGCAAACGCCGACTGATGGTAAGGTCCCTCCCCCGGCCGTCCTGGGAGCGTGCAGTGCTCCTGATCGCGGGGTTCGCAGTGATGGTCCTGCCCCGGCCTGCCCTGCCTTTTATGTTCCCGGGACGCATCCTCCAGCATCAAAGCATCACGAGACCGTGTGAAATGGTCGGTCGCGTGTTCGTGCGGCGGCGCAATTTCGTCTCCCAGGCAATCAAGACAGGAGAATGGGTGCTGGTCAAGGCCTCAGGCGCGACAGCTCAAGTCCTCTCGGTCAACAAGGGTTGGCTGCGAGTCAAAGAAGAAGGCAGCGATCGTATCCAATCATTGCGTCCGACGGCTTTGCATCAGTTGACACAGGACGCTGCTTCTGTAGTGGATCCAAACGAGGACGAGCAAGAATCTTATGGCAAGAAGAGCGGCCCCAGAAGCCAGGATGATAATACGCCCGTTTTAAGCCAGACTGCCGGCGGACCGCTTGTTGTCGACGCCGGGATCAGTCATCCCATGCACGAGGAAACACGAGACTGGCTCGTCTTTAGTGACCTGCATTGCAGCATTCAGACGCTGCCCGTGTGCCTGGAAGTATTGGATCGGGTGCACCACGAGGCACGAGCCCGGGGCGCGGGCGTCATCTTCCTCGGTGACTTCTTCCACATCCGCGGCGCCATCCGGGTCGATCTTCTCAACAAAATCATGGCCGAGCTTGGGACGTGGACGCAGCCTGTGGTATTGATTCCGGGCAACCACGACCAGGTGACCCTAGACGGGGCGGTGCACGCGCTTACCCCTCTGGGTTTCGCCGTCGGCACCTCCTCGGAGCAGGGCCTTCGGGGGCATGCCGGTCCCCTGCGAGGCCAGGCGCTGGTCATCTCGCAGCCCACTTTGTTTCTGAACGCACTCTGGCTGCCTTACGCCCGCGATTCGGCCTCAACGCGCGCGTTTTTGGCTGCGTACCGCGACCCCATCGAGCAGGAGGCAGGGTCCTCGCCCCCCCCCATCGGAGCCGTCTTCTGCCACGTGGATGTCCGTGGCGCTCCTATGAATGACAACACCGCCTCTCGCCGGGGTCTGAATCCAGGAATTTTTCCTTCCCACGTCCCCACCTACTCCGGACACTTCCATAGACCCCACCGGGTGCCCGCTAGCCCGGTTACCTACGTTGGGTCGCCCTACCAAGTGAGCCTGGCGGAGGCGGGTCAAAGGAAACGCTTGCTCCTCCTCCGTCGACCCCTCGGGCCAGGTGACCCCTGGACGGAAGTATCCGATATAGCCATCGATGTGGGTCGGCGTTACTTTCGCCCCCGCAGCCTGGATGCCGCCCAGGACCTGCTCTCCGACCACTGCCTGCGGAAAGGCGATCGGGTGGTTCTGAACCTCTTACCAGCAGCAGCCGAGACGTTGGCCAGCGAGGTAGAGGGGCTCCGAACGCGGCTGCGGGCGAGTGTACAGGCAGAACTGGAAGTCAGGGAGGGCATGATAGAGGCGGACGAGGCGGGCTTCATGGCTGGTCTGGATGGGGCGATGGAGAGCGCTCCCGGGGGGGTAAGTCTGGAGTCAGGGATAATGGACTACGAGACCTTAGGCACGCCTGCGGTTTGGCGGGCTTACATGGCCGAAGCAAGTTTTGGGGATGCGAGCAGCAGCAGCGGCGGGGGCAAGGGTCAGCAGAAGGTGATAGGTGAGGGCCTGGAACTGATTGAGGCGTGGGAGTCGTCGACCGGCCAAAATGCAATGAGCCCTACCGCCCATACAGCGCCTGCAACGCCCACCACCGTGGGAGGCGGCTCGACGGGGGCGGTGCGCTTAGAATTCAAAAAGGTCAAAGCCGTTGGCTACGGCCCATTCTTGAAGGCGGTGGAGTATCCTCTGGAAACCCGAGGGCTGGTTCTGTTGCGAGGCAAAAACATGGACGATCCGGGCGCTGAGAGCAACGCCGCCGGGAAATCGAAACTGGCGATGGCAGCTCAGTGGGCTCTGACAGGCGACGGGGACGAGAAGCCAGTCATGGACGCCAAGGTCACAGACGTAGCCTTTGACGTCTCTTCCCGCGGGAAAGCCGCCTTTGCGGAGGTGACGCTGTGGGGGAGCGTGAACGACCTCCCCTTCCAGGTGACGCGCAAGAGAGGATTGAAGACAAACCAGCTCCGGTTCATGCTCAACGGCGAGGACATGACACGGCAGACAGCCCGAGACACTCAGCGCGGGATTGAGGAGGCCTTGGGCCTGGATATGGACTTCTTGAGCCTTGCCATCTTTTGCGGACAGCACCAGATGAATGGACTACTGGAGGCGACCGATGTCAAGCTCAAGGAGCGGCTTTCCAAAATCGTGAGGCTGGGGGTGTGGGAAGACATAAAGGAGAAGGCCAAGGCTGGCGCCAAGAGGTACCAGGAGGAAGGCCTGCATGCACAGACTCAGGTGAGAGTGTGTGAGTTGGACCTGGAGCGGCAAGAGCTGGAAGAGGTCGAGCTCATGGAGGCTTTGTCGCCTCCGTCGGGTATCGAGGCCGGAAACGTGAGCGGCGTGGGAGCCAATGTACAGTTGCTGGGCGGGACAGTGCGCACACTGGATCAAGTGGAAATGGAACTGGGATTTTTAAGCAGGCAAGTGGAAGAGGCACAAACGGCTTGGAAGGAGTGTCTAGAACGACGAAAAGAGTGGGCAGAGGGACAGGCCCAGGCTGGGCAGGCCAACGGAATCCGAAGGGAGCGGTTGCGAACACTCCAAAAAGGGATCGAAGAGGACGAAAGGGCGATCGCAGGCCTGCAAGATCGATGGGATCCATCCACTTACTGGGCAGAGATGCAGCGATGGGGGGTAATTCCTGCGGACGCAACAATGGACCCTGATTCGGGGCTGGCATTTGCTGCCCATGTGCCGGCGCAAAGCTGGGAAGAGAAGCTCACTGCAGTGGAAAGCGCGCACGCCAAGTGCCTGGCCGAAGTGGGGGCTGCGACGGGGGACTTGCGAAAAGTCGAGGGGGCCTTGGAGTCTCTTTCTACGGGAGTGAAGGTCTCTCGACCGGGGATGGCGGGGACGGACGCGAAAGAGGAAGCGGATGGGTGTCCTACGTGTGGGCGTGCCTGGGACGAGGGCGACACCGACGCCAAGTCCAAGGCCATTGCGCATGTACAGGGAGAAATAAGCAAGCACCGGGCCACGCTGCAAGAGAGCGAGGAAAGGAAAACTCGGCTGCAGAAACAAAAAGCCTTGCTTTCGCGTATGGTGGAGGCTCATGTGGAATATCTTCGCGACGTGCAAGCTTGGCAAAGTGCGTGCCAGCGTCTTCGGTCCCGAGGTCAAGAATTGATCAAAGTGGAGGAAGAAATAGCAAAAGGCACGATTCCAGTGTGGGAATCGAGCGACAAAATACAAAGCACCCAACCTGTGGACGAACTGGAGGCGCGGGAACATGAATTTCAGGAGCTGCAAACGCGAATCAACAAGCTTCAAGAGGAGCGACCCCTTCTGATCAAGCAAGCCGCCGAGCTTCAGGCTCGAGAACGAGAGACTGCAGAACTTCGCAAGCGCTTGGAGAGAAAAAGAAGTGAACTGACCAAGGCCAGGGAACGCCTTGAGGCCGCGCGTAGTCTTCAGTTCGAGCAAGAAGAAAAGGCACGGCTGTACAGGGAGCTTGTCGACAGGTTTGGTATGCGCGGTATCCAGGCATTTGTATTGCGTGGGGCAGTGGCCCAACTTGAACGACTGGCCAACCATTTTTTGACGGTGTTATCGGAAGGGGGACTCCGATTGGGCTTGTCTTTGGAAGGGGAAAGGATCTCGAAAGAAGTCAAGGTCCGGGGTGGGGATGGCGTCTTTCATGATCGGACTTTGTCTCATTTGTCGGGAGGACAATGGAGACGAGCAAGTCTTGCGGCGTTGCTGGCTTTCAGAGAGTTGAGTCGATTGCGGTCGCGCGTTGATTGCAATTTGATCGTTTTGGACGAAGTCCTCAATCATTTGGACGGGGCGGGTAGAGCACGCGTAGGCAAACTCCTACGGGCTATGGTTCAAATCGAAGGAGATGAAGGACAGGAACAAAGTACTGCTGCAGGAACACAAATGGGAGGGAAATCGGCACGTCCGGGGTTACAAACTGCGATCGTCATTCTGCAGGACTCGGCGGCAATCGAACTGGAGGATACATTCGACTCCATCGACGAGGTCGTGAAGGAGGGGGACGTGAGCCGAGTGGTTTTGGATGAGCGACTTGAGCAAAATACACAAGGAAGTGAACCGCAATTTCTCGCGTTCGAGGAAGATGGTAGGAAGGATGAAGTGGTGCGGACAATGATAGAAGACATGGACTCTAGGGATGCTGGCCATCCATTTGGCGACCGCGACTATTACGTTGTGGATGTGGATCAACAGTCACGTGACGGATGCGTTTTCAACTCGACAAACGCCCCGCCCGCACATGACGATCAGTACAGTAAGGCGCAAAAACCTGCTAAGGACAAGAAAAAGCAGCAACAGGAACACACCACGGAGATAGCCACCCGTGTGGTCAAAGGCGGCTGGTTAGATGGGATGGAGGAGATTGCCATAAAGTAAAGCAACTTGGTCCGATTGTATATTTCAGGCTTTAATGTACAACACTTGCAAAAGCCAAAAAGTAGAAAGATAGGCGACGCGGTCCTCGCAAATGAAGCGACTATTGCTATTCATTTTCGTCTTACATTGTATATATACATGACTTTTCGCGAACCTCTATTCTATAAATGGAGTGCTTGAACCGTTGAAAGCTTCCACATGCAGTCATGCGCGAGCTTGCAAGAACTCATTGAGCCAGTTTTCCCAAAGAACATAGATGGTGTTCTCTGTACGCTCATTGAAACGCCTACGCATAATTGAGTGACGCACCTCACCCCTGCTGTCTTCACACTGATCACTATTTCTTTCCATAACACTACTCACCACGTGGAGATGGTGATACTGAAGGATAAGATAATCGCTAGGCAGCCCAGCATGACCAGAAACACGTGGAAAACCCTCATACGCACCGACGTTGTCCCCCAGAAAAGACACAGATGCACCAGTGTGGGCAACATCAGCCCCAACGGCAAGCTTCCGACCGTGCCAATCAAGGCGACGAAATGGTCGAGCGCCTTCCCTGCGTAGATGGCTGTCAGACAGGTGCCTAACACGACCAGGAGGCGCAACACGTTCTTGGCCACTTTCCGCCTCGAGGGCACTAGCCCCATCGGCTCCACAAGGTACTCCTCCAAGATGATCGTTCCCGGAAAAAGCTGCAAGGGGTACGTGCAAATAATGGCCAGACTGTACATGATCCTAACTGCGGGCCCCAGCACTCCCTGAGTGGGAAGTTCGTTCGTCACAAAGGGCTCCACACTGTTCCCGAAGGCCAAGTAGCCCATGGCACCTATGCTCCACACCAACACACAAAGCCCCGCCATCGACGTCGCGACCAGGGCCTCAAAGCGTTCCGGCCTTTTCATGGACCGTTTGATGGGCAAGACCAGGGACATGCCCTCGAATGCAACGGCCACCGAGCCCAGGAAGAGGAAGCAGGATGCGCGGTTGAACATGTGAATGCCAGGGGCAGCTCCCTCCGTCGCGAGCACCGTGCAGGACCAGACAAGGCACGCAACCAGGCCCACACCCACAAAAATATTGGCCACCAAATTGGCAGTCGCCAAGTACTTGATGTGTCGGAGCCAAGAGAGGGGGACGTAGATGAGAAGCTGAATTGCAATCAGGCCCTCACGGGAAACGAGGCGGTCCAGACCAGGAATGGCTTGCACGAGGTTCTGCTGGACGAAAAGGAAATAGACGGGGACCCAGGAAATCTGATTGAGGGCGAGCAGGAAATCCACGAGCCACTTGCCTGGACGGCCCCAGGCGCGGTAGGCGACATCGCCGTACGACTTGGTCCCAGGACAGCGGTCGTGCGCCCGGGACAAGAGAATGATGGAATAGGTGCTGATAAAACATGCCCCAATCAGGGTGGCCGTCGAAAAGGCGAGTCCTCCCGTGTAGAACATGCGCGGCATGTAGAGTGCGGCCGTGCCGATCATGGAGCGCGTGAAGGCGATTGCTGTCCGCGTGACCCCTTGTAAAGTGTGTGGAGGCGGCGTGTCTATGGCACGTTTCAGATCCATGGACTTCTTCAATCCTGAGCCACTCTCTAGCCCGTTCATGCCCGTATCCTCCTTGACCAGCATGTACGGAACAGACGTCGAGCGGGGTAATTGAAGGCCATAGGGAGGAACTGTGCCTTCCCATATCTGCGTATACTCTTCCTCTGCCGCCAACTCGTCCTGACTGTATGCGCAAAGGTCATTTGTTCTTTTTGCCTGCCCTGTATGTCTGTCTTGAAGCAGGCCCTTCGAGTCTTGAGAAGGTGGCTTATTCGGCTTGACATCCCGCCCACGCTGAGGGGTCGTCTCGATCAAGGCTTCATTTAGCATTTTTGCCGCCGCAGAGGCCACACCTTCCTCGCCTTGTTATTTGTACATGGAATTATCAATGTGCATTTGTACGCATGATAAGATGAATCCGGATAGTCGCGCAAATTACTTGCCCGGAGGCACGCTCTTGCAGTCTGCTAAGGAATTTTATCGCAAGCGCTCTCAGAGCTAATTCCTCCCCTAGCCTCTCCCTCCTTTACATCGCCACGAAACTTATCCCCCACATCAAAGTGACGTCGATGCAGCCATCAGGTCTTCGCATGTTCGCTCCCTAAGGTGCGGAGTACCGGCACGTACATGGTTTCGATCGACTTGCTATGGGACTGGACATGCAACCAGCGCCAAAAGCACAGCGAACGCGGCATCACTAAACGTGACGTACCGCCCCAGGCAAGACTGATCACCAGCATCCCATTCGACTCAGTCATGACTGCATCTTCCATTTAAAATGCACTGCATGCACAATCACTGAAAAAATTCTACCCCTAAGCTTATGTGTAATCTGTAATGCGGAGGAAACGGGCACCACGCAGTGTTTTCAAAGAAAGAGGAGTCCAAAGCGCAACTCGAGACGGAACGCTCTGAAAGTGCTTTGATTGATTCATTCATCGCGTCGCGACAATTGCAACAAAATTGTGCACCACTTAAGCACAGCAAAATGTACACTCTCAGGTGGATTTCCTCCACGTGAGTGCTTTAAGGCAAGATTGATCCACTAAACCTCAATGTCCCCCCCCACCTCAACGCCCCTCCTGCTTATCTCTCCCCCATCGCTACCACTCACCTCCATCCATCTCCGCCGCAACATGGCAGCTAGATCACTATCATAGTCTACAAAATCACTCAATTCGCCACTTGGTCCTTCCGCCGCCCCATTAAGGACGTCCTCCTTTCGCATTTTTCGAATGCGACCACCACCATCGCCACTGCTGCTGCTACAGCTTTTACTGCCCAAACAACTGCCATCTCTTGAAGTGCGGCCATCAACATTGTCGCAAGTTTCCTCCAGGCCGCTTTCCTCCCTCTGCCGTCGTCGTGTGATCCGCTCGAACGTGGGCCCGGCCAGTGCCCTTACACTGACCAGCCCCTCCCACTCCACCTCCACCAGGCAGCCCTTCCCCCGCGCCTCCCTCACGCCTCCGGCACTCGTCCGCTTCCTTCCGCCCGACCTTGTCACCTCATCCTCAACACACTGCGTCTCCAATTTCAACAGCCCGTCGCCCTGCACCGCGCGCACGATGCCCGCATGGACAGGACTCAGGACCGGAGTCCAGCTTCCCCCGTCTAGATTCAGAGTCTGGTAGGCGAGCACGTCTCCGACGCAGGGAGAGGGGCGGCTTGGCGACTGCGGCCAGTCGAGTCCCTTCGACACGCTCTCTGGTGCCGATGGTGCCCTCTCTCCATTCCCGGCCACGGCGACAAGCGCATAGGGCCTTTTATACCCCCCTCGCCCTGCCCGGTGTTCTTCCTCTTCTTCTTCC
>Ga0102934_1000287_pt1 | contig 32399 bp, 30 predicted proteins | sample SalPonR2_A_D1_MG_FD_78175 | JGI IMG/M metagenome (GOLD analysis project Ga0102934, IMG submission 78175) | Salt pond soil microbial communities from South San Francisco under conditions of wetland restoration - Salt Pond MetaG R2_A_D1_MG | ecosystem: Environmental > Aquatic > Marine > Intertidal... | reverse complement strand
CCTTTGCCCCTATCCTCATAACTGCAAAATCGCCCTGATTCTCTCTTGCCCCCTGTTGCCGGCACACCGCTGTTTACGGGTCAGATACTCTCGTACTGCGGGAAGGCTGCGGAGCTGCCGCAGTATCACCCCGGCCTTTAAAGTGTAGTGGTTCTCCGGCCATTCAAGGGTTTCTGTAAGCGGTTCCAGCAGTTCCGGCGGCCCGCCCTTCAGCACCAGCCCGGCAATGAGCTGCATCTCCCCTTCAAGTAAAGGCTCGGCCCGGAATTTCGAGGGTATTCCCGCCTTACCCGCCAGTAGCTTCCGGGCATCCCGTGCACACTCGGTATACGGACCTGCTGCAATGCAGCCCTGTAATGCCCGCTCAATCAACATATCTGAAGGGTCCTCTGTTCCGGAGAGGGCCCTGTACAAGTACGCAAAATAGGGTTGTGTATGACCATACCACTTACTCACATGTACATACTGTCCCTGTATGCTGCTGCCCCCGGGCCGGCAATAGAGGCGGGTTACTCCGTTCAAAAATTGGACAAAGCGGTGTTCGGGGAGCAGCTTATCAGCTTTTAACTCTTGAAACACCCCGGCACTTTTTTTCCACTCCCCCCTCTTAAATAATTCAACGGCCCCGACAATCCGATCCAGCACATCTCCCCTGATGTCCGAGTTCTCACCCCTCGCGTGCGGACTCGCGGGCGGGATTACTTCTGAGCTTGCTTGCGGGTTTGCTTGCGGGTTTGCTTGCGGGTTTGCTTGCGGGTTTGCTTGCGGGTTTGCTTGCGGGTTTGCTTGCGGGACCTCCTCGAGTGCATTCGGAGTTGCATCAAACACTTCCAATTCCGAGCGGAAGAGGTACGCCTCCATCTCCAGGCCACACTCCCGGCACAACCGGGCCGCTCTACCTGAATGGGTCGGCCCATACGCTATGTGCCCACCGTACTGTAACAAAAGGTCCTTCGCCGTCTTCTCCCGACCCTCCCCAATACAGATATCAACTGCCCTTAGTATGTCTTTGGAATTGAGGCTCCGGGGTCTCACACTCATCAATTCCATCACCAGCTTCAGCCCCCTTTCTCGTTCATTTTTGTCCGAACCTTGGGAGAGAAAAACCCGGGTTTTGAGCAGTTGAGAAGCGTTATAATACCCAGACTCCTCTATCCCGGCACATTCATCCATCCTGTGTAGATAGGACACGCATCTGGTGAATTCCTCCAGCTCATACGCATTCAGGGCCGAAAGATACCAGATAAGTCCGAAATGATTATCGTACTCCCGCCCCCGAACCGGATCCCCCTCCGGCTTCGGTTGCAAAATTTTTGAATTCTCCTCAAGACAGCCCCTTGCTCTTTTTAGCCACACTTCTGCACACTCGTTGTCCCCCGCTTCAAGATTCAATCGGGCAATATATGCCATCGGCTCCGATGCCCGGGGATAGCGAAGATGCAGGCCGAGAAATTCAACATAGCGCTGCTTTGGATTTTGCAGCTCCAGAATATTTTCGACCCGGTCATGAAGCTTCGCCCTTTCCGGCATTTCCGATTGGCCGGTACAACTTAGAAACAAAAACCCCGCCAATAGCATCGCCAGTAGCTCCACCGATAGGCCCGATAACACATACTTACACACTTTCCTTTTATTCATCTTGAACTTATACATCTTGAACCTCCGCCTATATAGACAGGGAAAAAAAGGTTTGTGCTTCAATTTATTTGAAAAAAACTCAGTTACATGCAACTTTTTGTTGACAAGCCCGACTAGAAGAGCTATTTTTATATTGTACTAGATCTTTAGTACAATAAAACAATTGGTGATGGGAAGGAGCAAGAGAATGGCACCGAAAAAATTGGACGATCTGAAGTTCAGCATTGATCCCAAAAGCGGTGTACCCTTCTACAAACAGATTATCCTACAAATAGAAATGGCAATCGCCGACAACCGCCTGCAGCAGGGCAATCAACTGCCGACGGTACGCAGCCTGGCGGTAGACCTGAAAATCAACCCAAACACAGTCGCCAAAGCGTACAACCAGCTTGAAATACGGGGCATTGTAACCACCCAGCAGGGGACTGGAACTTTCATCTCGGATAATAAAATCGAAATGAACGATATTGAACGGGAAAGAATTCTTTCGCAAATCAGTCGTGATTTTCTGTCTAAAGCCGGCTCCTATGGGTTTACCACCCAGGACATCATAGATCATCTGCAGGAATTACAGGAACGAGAATAAACAGGTCAAGGAGGGACTCTACATGAACTTTTTACGAAAAAGGTACAGCAGAATAAAGAACCTACCGTCATTCCGCTTAGAAAGGGATTTTATCTTTAATACCTTTTCGCTGCTCGTGCTCATCATCTTAGCCGGTGTAGTTATTACAATATTTGAACTCACCGGACTCGGCTTCTCTGAAGCTGAGTTACAGGGAATAGTATTAGCGACCGCCTTCTCCGGTGTCATCATCGCCCTAGTATCACTTTGGAATATGCTCCTCTTCGCCCTGCTGGCCGGCTGGATTGTCCTGTTTCAAGTAGCCGGCTCTATGGACCCCTTCGCCTATCTGGTACCGGCGGTAGCACTGATGCTCTCCTCCACCACCCAGCTTATGTACCATTGGGACAAGGCTGTTATTCTACGGCTGGGAAAGTTCAACCGGGTACAGGAAGCGGGGCTCTTCTTTCTCATTCCCTTCATCGACCGAATAGCAAATAAAGTCGATACCCGCATCAGGGTCACCGACTTCAGCGCCGAACGGACCCTGAGCATGGATAATGTTCCAGTACACATCGATGCAATCTGCTTCTGGATGATATGGGACCCTCAGAAGGCTATACTTGAGGTGGAAAATTTTTTCGAGGCGGTGACCCTTTCAGCACAGACAGCCCTTCGTGACTCAATTGGAAGTCACGACCTCAATACCCTTCTCTCTAAAAGGGATGAAGTAGGAAGAGAGCTGCAGCGTATTCTGGACGCCAAAACAAATCCCTGGGGTATCACCATCCTCTCGGTGGAGTTTACCGATATAATTATTCCCAAGGAGCTTGAAGATATAATGAGCCGAAAAGCCCAGGCACATCGGGAACGGCAGGCACGGGAAATCCTTGGAGACGCCGAAATTGCGGTAGCCGAGAAAATAACCCGGGCAAACGAGTTTTATCGAAATAATCCCCAGGCTTTTCAGCTAAGAGCAATGAACATGGTCTACGACGGACTTCGGCAAAGTAAGGGGTCTATTATGTTAATGCCCTCTTCCGCAATAGAAGGGATGGACCTCGGAAGTCCCGCCGGCCTGGCGGCTTTACAAAAACTGCAAAATCAGAATGAGGAGGAAGAGCATGATTCAAATAAATAAGGTAAAAAAAACATATCAATCCGGAGAAACCAGGGTACAAGCCCTCCGTGGAGTAGACCTCGAAATTAAAAATGGTGAGTTCCTCTCTATCGCCGGCCCCTCCGGTTCAGGGAAGACTACGTTACTCAATTTAATCGGCTGTCTTGATACAGCAGATGAAGGCACCATCCTTATTGATAATCTAGACATTGCCGAAAAAAGCCGAAAAGAACTTGCCCTGCTTAGGCGGGAGAAAATCGGTTTTGTGTTCCAATCATTCAACCTTATTCCCGTACTAACCGCATTTGAAAACGCCGCCTTTCCTCTCTCCTTACTCGGCATTTCTGAGCAGGAGATCGAGGACCGGACAATGGGTATACTAAAGGAGGTGGGATTAGAAGAGATGGCCCACCGAAAACCGGCGGAACTTTCCGGGGGCCAACAGCAGAGAGTAGCCATCGCCCGTGCTCTGATAAAGGGTCCTGAAATAGTATTGGCCGACGAACCTACGGCCAACCTCGACTCAAAAACCGGTCAGGACATTCTCGAACTGATGGAAGAGCTTAACACCCGCCATAATACAACATTCATCTTCTCTACCCACGATCAAATGGTAATGGAATTTGCCCATCGCTTAGTACAACTGCACGACGGCAAAATACACAGCGACCAGCTTACCGCCCGCGCCCCCGATAAAAACACCGTCGGAAGTCGCGGATAACCCCGCCGGCTAAGGAGGCCCATAATGAAATTCATTGTGAATTTGGCATTTAAGAACCTGTTTCGCCACAAACGCCGTACCCTGATAACATCTATCGCAATAGCTGTGGGGCTGGCACTGTTTATACTCATAGACTCAATGCTGGTCGGTATCGAAGAAGACTCTACCCGCAACCTCGTACTCTACGAAACCGGCTCCGCCAGAATAATGGATACACAATTTTGGGAGGAGCATCAAAACCTTCCCCTTTCCCACAGCATAGAAAACCCGCAGCCCCTGCTTCAAAACTTAGATGCCGCAGGAATTAAAGCCGCTCCGCGAACAGTATTCAGCGGAGAGCTTATTATGAAAAAAGATCCCTACCCGGAGGACGGTTCTATTCAGGCCCGTATCACCGCGGTTGACCCTGTACGAGACCCGGAGGTATTTAGAATCGCTGAATCCGTCAGTAAGGGCCGTTTCTTGAAAGAAGACCGGCTTGAGGTGGTTTTAGGTGCATGGCTTGCTGAAGATATCGGTGCCGAGGTCGGTTATCCCCTTACTATCGTAACCCGAACAAAGGGCGGCTTCTTTCAAACAATAGATGTCGATATCGTTGGACTGGCTAATACCCCGAATCCGGTGGTCAATCGGACCGGAATATTCATGCCCCTTGAAACCGCCGATTACTATCTGCAAATGGAAGGCAGTGTGACCCAAATCGATACCAACTTGCCCTATCAGGGAAAGATAAATGAGCAGACCGATAAAATTCGCTCTACCGCACTAAAAAACAGACCCGAACTTATAGTTGTAGATTGGAAGACCCTTGGAAAAGATTTTGTTGCCCTGGCGGCTACGAAAAGCGCAAGCAGTAAGGTAATTCTGTTTCTCGTTTTTATAATCGCTGCGGTTGGAATATCAAACACTATGCTGATGTCTGTGTACGAACGGGTCCGTGAAATCGGAATGCTTCGGGCCCTCGGTATGCGCAGGCACGAGATCCGACTTGCATTTCTGATTGAAGCCGGCGGAATAGGGCTAATAGGTGCATCTGCCGGGGTACTTATCGGAGCGCTGCTCAATATTCCCTTGGTGAACACCGGTATTGATTATTCCGCCCTTATGCGGGATGCGGATATGGGATACCGGATAACAGGTATTATGCGGGGCCTGTGGAGCGTACGCACTATACTCACCGCTTTCTTCACAGGGGTGTTTCTATCGGTACTGACGGCGTTTATTCCCACCCGTAAAGCACTGAGAATGCACATCACCGACGCATTGCGTTTTCAATAGAGGAGGATACGCATATGAAATTAGGCAAAATTGCCTGGAGAAATATACGCCGGAACACCCGTCGCAGCATTCTTTCGATGTCTGCAGTAGGTATCGCCGCAATGACCTTCGTATTCATGTTCAGCATGATTGAAGGTATGAAGCAAGACGTTGCCTATAATCTGCATACCTTCGTTACAGGGGAAGTACGTATCCAACATGGAGAGTTTGAAAAATACAAGCACCTAAACCCTCTGCATCTTGGAATAGAAAGATACACCGAACTCACCGAACGTTTGGATTCAATGGAAGAGGTGGATATGATCTCACCCAGAATCAAATTTCCAACTGCTATTTACAAAGAGGGAAGCACCTACAACGCCCAGGGACAGGGAGTTGATTTCGAGAGAGAGGCGGAGTATCAGGCCCTTGAACAGTACATCGTAAAGGGTGATATGCCCCGAAACGGAGAAAATGAAGTGCTGGTTTCCGACGGACTTGCGAAGGAAATGAACTTGAATTTGGGCGATAACTTTACCCTGCTTACCCAAACCCGAGGAAGGGGGATGAACGCCATTACCTTCAAGATCACCGGTTTGACCCACTATGACTTTGACGGACTGAACAGCAGCTTTTTTCAAGCACCCCTGGACAGGGTACAGTACTTTCTGCGAATGGATGAATCGGTGAGCGAAATTCTTATAAAACTAAATAGCAACTATTCAGCGGAAACCTTTGCCTCCCGGCTTGATACAACACTCACCGAATGGAACCGTCCAGAGCTTATAGCCCGCATGTGGAAGGACATCAGCCAGACCTATTCCTTTGTGGTAATGGCCGATGCAATTTACTTCATCATTGCTTTGATGTTCTTCCTCCTTGGAAGCACAGTCATTATTAACACCATGATGATGACGATCTATGAGCGGCGAAAAGAAATAGGCACCATCAGCGCCATGGGCATGACCGGCCCTGAAGTGGTCCGCCTTTTCTTTCTGGAAGCTTTTTATATTGCCGCTATCGGCTCATGTGCGGGAGTATTGATTGGTATAGGTATTACCTATCCTACAACTATTTACGGTCTCAACTTCGGAGCGGCAATGGAGGGGGTGGATATGGAGATCTCACAATCTCTAAAGCCGGTACTTAATCTGAAATCTACGGTTTTTGTATTTCTCTATTCTACCTTTATCGCTTCAATTGCTTCGTTTATTCCATCAAGAAAATCAGCAAAAGTGAAACCGGTAGAAGCCCTCAGGGCAATCTAACAGTAAGGAGAAGCACTATGAATTACACCCAGAAAAAAATGCTACTTTTGGTCGGGCTGCTCGCTGCAGTCAGCATGCTGAGCACCCTACCCCTGTTCGCTCTTACGGCGGAGGAGGTAATAGAAAGGCTCGAAGCAAATCAAGTCCATGAAACGGCACGCTCCGAGGGCAGGATGATCATTACCGACCGCTTTGGCGAGAAAGTGACGACCTTCAAATCCTGGGCGGAGGGGGATGAGAAATCCCTGATCGAGTTTACCAGCCGTCAGGAAAGGGGCCAGAAAATTCTCCGAAGGGAAGATGAAATTTATCTTTACTTTCCTGATGCCGCTGAAGTAATCCGTCTGCAGGGGGCTGCACTACGTGACTCCGTACTTGGATCGGATATGTCATATGAAGATATGACCGGGGGAAAAGGCCTGCTCGAATCTTATAACGCCGAAATGCTGGGTAAAGAGACAGTTGACGGTGAGGAATGCTATAAAATCGAGTTGCACGCCAAAGGCCGGGGAGTTCCTTATCCAAAAGAGATAATGTGGGTAGATACAGAGATGTTCGTGAACCGCAAAGTTCACATGTTCAGTCTTTCGGATAAACTCTTGAAGGAAATGCGGATGGAGGACTACACCACACAAAAGGGGAAAACCTTTCCCGTCCGTTTCATCATTGAAGATAAAATGAAAAGCAACAGCTCCACCGAGTTTGTGATCGAGTCGATAGAAATAGGAATAGATATTCCTTCCAGTCTTTTTTCACTTGAGGAGTTGACATGGTAAAAGTGAAACTGCTCCCACTACTTGCGGCGGCGGTGTTCATGCTTTCATTACCAAAGGCTTTGCATGCGGACAATATCACCACCGCCGAACTCGAACTATTTGATGTTGTACAAAGAAGCGGCGACGGCACCTGGTACCATTACGGGGCCGGCAGTGCTTCGATAAAAATTGACCAGACGGGCAACCGCAATGTACGGTCCCAACTAGAACTCTCCGCCGCAATTCTCCCGACCGAGGAGGGTGTGCCCGATTCATTACATACTATCAACCGTGCATACGGCAAATTCCGCTTCGATTCCTACCGGGGAGTTATCGGAAAAGCCCCCTTTTCTTGGGGAGAAGGACTGATTTTCAACGTTGCCGATGAAATCTTCAGCCCTGGTACAAGTGCAAATCTTATGCAGCAGGAATTCAAAGACCCCAGCGCCTGGATCACCTCTTTCTCCAAGTATTTCGGACCCTTCAGCTTTGTGGAAGTACTTGTCAATCCAGGGACCCTAGAAATCAGTCAGGAGAATCAGGACAACAGTCTGCTTTCCGCCGGCGCTACAGCTGGGACAAAAGCACCCCGGATGGAAGATTCCCGCGTCGGAGGGCGCTTTGTTTCAAAGGCCGGGGGTATAAAATTCGAGGGGGGATACCTTTTCGACGGACAAAACGGACAAAAGGGTAGTGACTGGGACTATTCTCACCGCCTTTTTCTTAATCTTCAGGGAAACCTCTGGTTGGATTGGCACCTGAGCACTTCCTTAGAAATCCCCGACCCGAAGCACGCAGGGGACAATCCCGGGGAAATACTCTGGAGAGGCCAGTTGTATACAGCCGGTATATATTCCATGATTCCTGTCGCTTACAATGACACCCTCAGCTTCCGTGTTGAGACCCGGTTGTATCCTGCCGGCTCCTGGTCCCAGGACCACTCGGATAATTCGCCCCGCTACGGAATATACAGTTACGGGGAGATTTCCTACGATTTCGGAGACGGTCTCAGCCTTCTTACCCGTAGTTTAGTAAACCCGATCGACCTTTCGGCACGTATCTCCCCCGGCTTCTCATGGAATATCTTCCAAGGGTTTACCCTCCTCGGCTTTGCCACAGTACACACCGGTGAAGCCGGCGACACCTACCCGTGGGAGACGGAAAACAGTGGAGAAAGTACCCTTGCAGGGGCCTCGGGGCTTGCCCTGCAAATAGGTTCTTCTATAACCTATTAACACTATGAATGGGATAAGCTCGAAAAAACTTCATACCCCCCTCGGCCCCTTCTATATGCTGTTTGAAGGGGCCCGAACAGAGGCTCGGCTTATTTTTGCCGGCTTCAGCGACCCCAACTCATCGGGCACCCGTATATCGGTGGCTCTTCGAAAACACCTTGCCTCACACCGCATGCCCCCACAGGACAATACTTCACGAAGCCAAAGGCCCAACACCGAACAAATATACCCCGAGCACAAAAACTCTGAGAAAAAATTATCCGAAATTGCTGTTATAGAAACCGTCACAAGGCAGTTGCAGCACTACTTTAGGGGGGAATCGTCGACCTTCAATATTCCATTGAAACTCTATGGAAGTCCCTTTCAACTGGCCGTATGGAATTATCTTTTGCAAATAAAGAGCGGTACCACCATCACCTACGGAGAAGTAGCACGGGGCAGCGGCTATCCGAGGGCAGTACGAGCGGTGGGCAGTGCGGTCGGTACTAATCCGATTTCTATTATTGTGCCCTGTCACCGGGTGGTGCCTGCCTCCGGCGGAATAGGCAACTACGGAGGCGGCTCCGAGAGAAAAAAGTATCTGTTAGAAAGGGAAAACGCACAAATTTAGCAGAGGCGAAGCTGAAGCGCAGCAGAAGCAACAAGGCCCTTCGACAGAGAGAGGCAGGAGAGGCGCAGGAGAAACACCGCAGAAGCGTCAGGGCCGTGAAACACCCCCCTTGCACGCTTTATGGTAGGCGCATTATCTTAAGAGGCTCCCCTTACTTGCCCTTTTTCACATAAAACTGCATTAACTGAATAAAGTAATATATCTTCTTATAAATCTCGGTAATACCTTCTTTTACATCTTTTTCAGAATATTGTTCTATCTCTTTCCAGTTTATTATCAACTCGTGGGGCTTTTTATCATAATCCTCAAGTACCTGCTTCAACCCTTTTCCAATAACAATAAGATTTTGCGCTGTTGTCTGAATGAGCTCAAGGGCCTCATCGTTGGTTTCTTTCAGCACCTTCCGGAGGCTTACCATAGCGTTTTTATCTTTATCCGACCGGGCCATATACGTTTTTATTCGGGCCCCCCGCTCTCCGTCCTCTCCCAGGGAATCGTCGAATTTCAGCAGTTTTTCGGAAACTTCCATCACCGCATGAAACGACTCTGAGAGCTGCTGACTCATAAGGTTGGTCGACCATTTTCCGCGAATCAATAATAAATCTATTATTACCTTGATATCACGTTTGAAATAATCAAGCAAAAACGCCTTAATATAGTTTAGGGGCTTCACATAGGTATAACCGCCAAGCATCTTTTTCGAAAACTTAAGATTCTCTTTTTCAGTATAGTTTTTCATTCGGGACACCGCGGTAGTACCGAATACCGTTTTAAGCAGTTTATCAACCTTGCGGTTCTGTCGTTCATTGAGTATTTTTTGTACGGTCATCTCCGATTGGGTTTTTACTTTATTTAGATACTCTTCGACAATCCTTTCATTCGGGGGATAAAACTGAGGCTTAAAATAGGGATCCTTATCAATATGACGAATCATTTGCTCAAACACGGCCTCTTTTTTCACATTGTCCAGAGTTCGCAGCATTTTTTTCCATGCCGCCCTATTGATTACCTCGGTTTCTTTATAATTCTGCAGAATATCAAAAAGATTGTCCCAATCCGCATCTTTCCGTACCAGCGGTAAGACCTCCATGAAATCTTTTAAATCATCACTTATATATTCGGCATTGATGGATTCAAATTTTGGGTTGTAGGCAAAATCACGCTCGGGAAGGTTTGAATCAAACTTTTTCAACAGAAAATAGAAGTCAAAGTTAATAAATTGCAGAAAGGATGAAAGCAAATTATATGTGCCGTCAATCTCTTTTACTTTATCCCCCTTAAATCCGGAGAAAAAAGTAACCATTTCTTCCCTTAATTCATTGGCCAAAGCCTTGGTATCCATTGAATCTGCTTTTTTCCTGATGGCATCCTCGGTTAATTCGTCCCGGATGCCCTGAATTTCCTTGGGAAGGGAGTTTTCTATTATCAGGTTTTTCAGAACATTAGACGAATGGGCATGTTCCAACATCACCTGGGAAGGACCGATAACCTTATAGATTTCATGAAAAAACTTTGCAAGTGCCGGAAGGGCCTCACCACTGCCGGGCTTGTAAAATTTATACTTTTTCTTTTTGAGATCCTTTGCTATATCCTTAAGTAGTCTTCGCTTTTCCCTTTCGGGGTCCATCCCCCGGAAAAAGATCGATAGAACCTTTTGCACTAACCCGCTTTCATCACCGGTGGAAGACTCGCCTTTTTCATTCATGTCATAACTTTATGGAAAATGAAATCAGCTGTCAATAGTAACAGTATTCTCATTACTGCCTTGAGATATATTCTGTTGTGCCATCACCTGATCTAGTTGCTGGTAAAACCGGCCCTTTGGAGTAAAATACCTCGGTGCTATGAGCCGTTCGGAGGAAGTATCACAGGTCACCCTCTGTATCACCGTTTCCGGAGGCAGCCGCTGGAGGGCGGCAATTACATATTCCAGATGCCGAGGACCACTGGGCACTACAAACTCCCCGGCCGCATATTCTTCCGCCAAGGGGGTCCCGGCGGTAATATTCAAATTATGAATTTTTACTCCCTCCGGACGGAGGGAGGCGACATAATCGACACTGGCCATAATATCATCAAAGGATTCCCCGGGAAGCCCGAATATAAGATGGACCGTCACCTTAAGACCCGCTTCCCGAATTCGCAGAAAAGCCCGTTCAAACTGTTCTACAGTATGTGCCCGGTGTACCCTCTGGAGAGTTGCGTTGTTCGCCGACTGCAAACCGAGTTCCACCCATACATCTCTATCCTGTTGCAGATATTCCGATAGAAGTTCGGTATGGGCTTTTCCGACACAATCCGGTCGGGTAGATACGATAAATTCGCAAAAATCCGCCTGGGCAAGAGAAAAATCATAGATGGTTTTTAGTTGATCAATTGGAGCGAAGGTATTGGAAAAGGCCTGTAAATAGAGAATATAACGTTCAGCCCCATAACGATGGTAAAGAAACTCTCGCCCCCGTTCTATTTGCTCTCTTATTATTTCGAGCCTCTCCGGCCCCACCTTCCCGCCGCGTCTAATCTTAAGAGAAGCCCCTCCTACTACCGCTTCCTGATACGCGGCACGGGAGCCCAGTTCGTCACAGAAAGTACAGCCCCCTCCTCCATCTGCAGCACGGTGGGGACAAGAAAATCCTGCATCAACAGAAATTCTGTACACGGCTTTCCCGTATTTCTGCTTAAGATACGTACTATACCTGTAAAAGGGACGTGGATAAGGAACTTTCACAAACCTCTGCTTTCCTCTTCTTAAAATAGACCCGACCTCCTAATTATTGTATAGCCGGCGCCAATTGACAACCCCCTTTGGAAAGACGTATTGTATCAGCGATGAAACCTGTACACACCTTCTTATTGATTCTAGTTCTTTTGCCTTTGATCTTCCTAACCGGATGTCCGAAGGAAGAAAACAAAACGGCAATTCTTTGTACTAACCGCCCTGAATTCACCTCCTACGTTGAACTTTTTAACTCCTCCCAGGAAGAGTACCGTATCGTCATTTCCTATAACGACAAACCGCGGGATGAGCTTATCGGGAATGGTAAATGTGAGTTTGATCTTCTCATTGATTCGCACCTTAACTCACTACAGTTTAACGGAAAATTTGCCTCACTTGAGAATTTATTTATGGAAGAAAAGCTGGACGCCGACAGGTTTTATTCAGTTCCCTTTTCCCAGGGAGAATATGGTAACCAGCAGGTGCTTCTTCCAATTTCTTTTCAAATACCCGGTCTAATATTTCACTCCGAGCAGCAGTTCCCGGAAAAAGATAGTTTTCTCATTGATTTAGAACAACTGGAAAACCTTAATAATGAGTTCAGCACAAAAACAGAGAAGGGTTTTACCAAGTTAGGTCTTTCCCTTCGCTGGGAGCCTTACCTCTTATATCTCATAAGTCTGCTCAAAGAAACTAACTTTCATGAGAGCAAAACCGGGACCCTTGTATGGAATTCGCAAAATTTTAGGGACTCGGTAGAACTTATTCGAAAATGGACCTTTGAAATTAATGACGGTCTTACCTCCGAACGGGAATTTACTCAGAAATTTCTCATTGAACCGCCCTACAAATTGATAGCCGATACACGTATACTCTGCTACTATGCGGATGCGGCGGAATTCTACTCAATTTCTTCACAGAAGAGGGAAGAACTTACATTAAGATGGTTAGCGGAAGACGAACTTATTTCCGTCCTGCCTGATGTGTTATTTGCCGGGATCCCCCAAGGAGCACCGGGAATAGAGGCGGCAAAGGCGTTTCTTGCCTGGTTTTCAAATCCCGACACACAAAAAGAGTTATTAGCATCCAGCCAATATAAACGTACGCGTACCTTCGCTATTGCCGGGGGTTTCTCCGCCCTTCCTAAAGTCAATGAGCAAATACTCCCCACTTTTTACCCTTCCCTGGTAGGTTTTATCCCATCGGCTTCCTATTTTCGCTTCCCCAAGCCGATGCCCCCCAATTGGCCGATGATCCGGGACCAGGTCATAATCCCCTGGTTAGAGGACCAGGCAGCATCAGAAAAAACAGAAGAACTGATGAGGGAACGACTTGAGATCTGGCTGCGCCAAAAGCCGTCGTCCTAATACCTGAGGAGGACCAATTTTTAATTGACATACCAGTAGTTTCATACTACGATATATGCCATAAGATAAACCTAGGAGGTTCAAATGGCCACTGTTAGTTTGAAAAACATCAGTAAGGTCTATGAGGGCGGTGTTCGTGCAGTTGATAATGCCAACATCGAAATCAATGACCGTGAGTTTGTGGTGTTTGTAGGTCCTTCCGGATGCGGAAAATCTACAACACTCAGGATGATCGCCGGATTGGAAGATATTACCGAAGGCGACCTTTACATCGACGATAAGCGTGTAAACGACATCCCGCCAAAGGATCGTGATATCGCTATGGTATTCCAGAATTATGCACTTTATCCGCATATGACGGTATACGACAACATGGCGTTCGGTCTCAAAATTCGAAAATTTGACAAAGAGGACATTAAAAAGCGTGTTGACCAGGCTGCAAAGATCCTGGACATCGAAGAGCTCCTCGACCGTAAGCCGAAAGCCCTTTCCGGTGGTCAGCGACAGCGTGTTGCTGTAGGCCGAGCTATCGTTCGTCAGCCGAAGGTATTCCTCTTCGACGAACCGCTTTCAAACCTCGATGCGAAGCTTCGTGTGCAGATGCGTGCAGAAATTTCTTCACTCCATAACCGCCTGCAGGCGACTATGGTGTATGTTACCCACGACCAGGTCGAAGCTATGACCATGGCCGACAAAATCGTTGTACTGAAAGATGGACTCATTCAGCAGATTGGTAGCCCTCTGGAACTCTACAACGACCCTGCCAACCGCTTTGTTGCCGGCTTTATCGGCAGCCCGCCCATGAACTTTATGACCGTCAGTGTAACTGAAGAGGGCGGCAAAGTCATGATTGATGAGGGTGATTTCAAGATGGAATTGCCCAAAAAAGAAGCCGAGGTGCTGAAAGATTATATAGGCAAACAGGTAGTATTCGGTATTCGTCCTGAAGACCTCGATCATCATGAAAAACATGAAGAAGGAAAAACCATTAAAGCTACTGTAGGTGTTATCGAGCCGCTTGGTGCTGAAATCCACGTCTATGTGAATACCAGCAAACATTCCGCGATAGCCCGGGTAGGTCCAAATGTAAAGCTGGAAGTCGGAAAAGAGATCTATTTCTTCCCGCACTTCGAAAAGGCTGTGTTCTTCGACATGGAAACCGAACTTGCTATCGGTCGAGAACAGCGTAGACAGAATTAAGAACACTAGTACAAAACTAGAGTGCACTACAGCTGCCTGGGAGAAACTCTCTCGGGCAGCTTTTTTTGTGCTTTTGTGCTTTTGTGCTACTTAATGCCCCTTGATGTTAAATATACCTAGGTATTCAAAAACTCAATACTTGCAATCAAAGGTACCTCTCTCTATACTCATTAGCATGTATACACACTTCAATTACTCTTTTCAGAAAGAGATAATCACCATTCACCCCGGCGAATATTACGTATCCTCCAGAGAAGATATCTATATCGCTACGGTCCTCGGTTCCTGTGTAGCAGTTGCCTTATACGATCCTATTTCGAAACTAGGAGGGCTTAATCACTACTTGCTCCCCGGCACTTTTAAAGGTTTCAATGCTGCCGATCCAAGCGGTCGCTATGGTGTGTATGCAATGGAACTGCTGATCAATGAAATGCTAAAAAACGGAGCCTATCGCCGAAACCTGAGGGCAAAGGCCTTTGGAGGGGGTAATGTCCTTAGTTCAACCAACAAAGTCGGTTCAAATAACGCGCGCTTCGCCCTCAAATTTCTAGAAACCGAAGAAATTCCCCTTGATGCCCAGGACCTTGAATCTGATATTGCCAGAAAGGTACTTTTAGAACCTAGCACCGGTCGCGTATACCTAAAGAAACTCTCACATTCCGCCCTTAAGAAGGTAGAAGATATTGAGAAACATCATTTGCAAACTATTAGAAAAAAAGATGTTTATGGAGATTTTATTCTGTTTGAAAGTTAATCTAAAAACAGGTATAATTGAGCACAGCATATAGTTATTAGGAGCTTAAAATATGGAGATGCCGCTTTTCCCCGCCGGTAGAAAGATTTTCTACTTTTTTCCACAGGGAAGCTTCCATCAAAGCATAGTTCAACATATTATCCGTGGAGAATACGAAATCTATACTCTTTCGGATTATAAACGAGGCCTACCGCTTATCTTTCAATATAATGGCGCCGTGGTCTTTATGAACCTGGATGGAATTAAGATGGATCAAAAACTGATGTCCGCTGTACGTGATTTCTGCAGGCAGAGCTCAAATCGATCCATAGACTTTTTTCTCCTTACCCAAGATAATGAGAAAAAAGAGTGGGCTGAAAAATATGTAGCCCAGTTAGAAAATTGTACCGTTTTATTGTTGGACGCTGCCTCGGGGGACGCATCTTCTCAGTTGGATGAAACCCTCAATATCCTGCAGGCGCGGGGACAGCGAAAATATGTTCGTTTCGGCTCAAATACCGAGCAACTGACCCAACTCACTTTTTCTAAAAAAGAAAAAAGGTTCAAGGCTGCATTACATGATATTAGCTCAGCCGGGCTCTCCTTCACCCTTGAAGAGGAACATCCAATATCCCTTCGAAGCAAGTTGAAGGATATTACCATTGATTTGGGTTATACTATTGACGGCCTCACGGGTACAATCACAATTAAACGGAGGCTCCCCAACAATAAGATTTTGCACGTACTGCTCTTCGACAAGAATATGGAAGACGAAATCAAAGAGCATCTTAGATTTGTTATACATGCGTCGCTGCAGCGCCAGTTCATGGGCCGAATAGAACAGGTTGCCGTACCGGAATAAAGAGACACCTGTTCTTAGTTAGACTTAGTTAGAGGGACTCAACCCCTTTTGCCAAAGCCTGTAGGGCCCTGGTGTAGCTTTCTAAAGGAACCGCCACAAGCAAAGTCACGGGTGAACCGCCATAGTTTATTGCCTCCACACTAATGGAATGCTGCTGTAATGTTTCAAGAACCATACCGGCTACTTGTCCATGTGCTGCTAATCCCTCACCGACTACCCCGATCATTGCCACCTCATCTCCAACGACACAGGTGTCGGTGTTGAGGTTCTTTTCGACTACTGCCGAAAGATCTTTCCACTCAAATCCGGCCGGGGCGTCTGCAAACAGAGCTAAAGTGTCAAAACCCTTTAACTCAAAATCAACGGTAATACCCATTTTTTTAAGCCCCTCCTGAATCTGATGGGGAAACTCAGGATGTCTATTCAGCATAAACTTTTCTATTAAAACCTTGCGGTACGGCTTTTTCCCTGATACCCCTACCACGGCCGCTTTTTTCGTATCACGTTGGGATACAATAAACGTTCCCCTATCCTGGGGTGCATTGGTATTCTTTACATTGATAGGTATTCCCATACTTTTAACCGGTGCAATAGCTTCTTCGTGAAACACATTTGCACCCACGGAAGCCATCTCACGAATTTCTCTATAAGTTATCTCTTCTATCGGTTTTGGATGATCAACAACCCGCGGGTCCGCCATTAAAATTCCCGACACATCCGTCCAGTTCTCATACACCTCCGCCTGTACACTTCGGGCTGCTATGGCGCCGGAAATATCGGAGCCTCCCCGGGAGAATGTTTTAAGCTTTCCATCTAATGTAGCTCCATAAAAACCGGGCACTACATAGGTTTTTCTCTCATTCATTCGTTTGGCACATAGCTGATAGGAGTTTTCGTGGACCCTGCCGTCATCGGTCAGCCGGACTACCTGTTCAGCGTCCACAAACTCTGCACCCAAATATTCTGCAATTAGTAAACCGCTGAGATATTCCCCCCGGCTTGCGGCAAAATCTTCTGATGCTCCGGACTTAATTTTTTCCTCTACCTCGTGTAAAGATTCCTCCAAGGAGCCTTTTACCTGAAGCTCCTGGGCAATTTCAAGGAATCTGGTGCGAATTATTTCAAAGGTCTCCGCAATTGACTCTCCCCTTTGGACCTTGGCATGGCACTTGTAGAGAAGGTCGGTTATTTTTTCATCCTCCTTATGCCTTTTTCCCGGCGCAGAAACTACCACTATTCTGCGATTCAAGTCTTGTTCAACTATCGTTTTTACTTTTCTAATTTGTTCAGCTTCGGCAACCGAACTCCCCCCGAATTTACACACTATCATCACACACTCCTTACAGATAGCTATTATAAAAGCACCTCATTGTACAAATAATTTCTGTGGAAAATCAATAAACTTTTCGCAGCCCTTTTCCGTAACAAGGAAAGGTTCGCTATTCTCAAACCCGTAGGTATCCAGCCAAATACCCGGCATAAAGTGGATCGTCATCCCCGGCTCAAGGACGGTTTTGTCGCCGGGACGCAGACTCACTGTATGTTCACCCCAATCCGGTACAAAGTTGAGTCCATAAGAGTACCCGACCCGGGAGGGCTTCTCGACCCCCGTGCCCTTCAGGTTGCTTCGCCAGCGCTCCTCCACCTCTTCTGCGGTGACCCCCGGTTTGATAAAACCGAGGGTATCCTTCAGTCCCTTTACCACAACCTCCGACACCTTTTTTAAGTCCTCCGGCGGTTTGCCCAGATATACCGTCCGCGAGAGCGGGGCATGATAATGATACCGCGCACCCGCCAGCTCGAGCAACACCACATCTCCGGACTGGTAGCGTCGGTCTGGGTCAAAGGTAAGATGGGCACTTGAGGTCCGCTCGGCGGAGGGCATGATGGGGAAAATAGCCGGAGAATCTCCGCCGAACTCATCCGTTCCGGCTATTTGAGCGGCCACTACCTTTGCAGTAACATCCTTTTCCCAGGCCCCCACTTCAATATTGTCTACTGCAGTCTGCATGACCTTTGTACAGATGCGGGCTGCCTGGCGCATGTACTCTATCTCCGGAGGGCTCTTTACTGTTTTAACCCAGTTAACTAGGTTAGTCGCATCCATCAAGGTGGCCTCCGGCAGCTGCTCATCAAGCTCCACAAACATCTTGGCATTAAACCAGTAACCGTCCATTTCAAGGCCCAGGCTCTTTTTTCCAAGCCCCTTGTCCCTCAACAAGCCGGCTACATACTGCATCGTATGGATGTACCGGGACTGCACGTATTTGTCGGGATATCCATGGATATGAGATTCCGGCAGCCAGGTTGTCAGCCGCGCTCCGTTTGAATCCTGTTCGCGGCCAAACCAATGGGGGTACTCGTCGGTCAAAGACACGAACACTCCCTGATGCACATAAAAGGACCAGCCGTCATATCCAGTCAGATAGTTCATATTAGCAGGGTCCATCACCAGCAACAGCTCAATACCCTGCTGATCCATCCGTTCTTGAGTTTTTCGGACCCTCCGGCGGTATTCCGCCTCGGAAAACACCACTTTCTTTGCCATTCCTCTTGCTCCTTACTTTGACGCACTTCTGCTTGCTGTGCTTGGGTGCTGCACTCTTTGCCCACTCTACCGCGGCATCTTTTTGTTTCTCTACCGGGGTATTCTGGTGCCCATCTGTTTTTCCGCCGCCAAGTCGTACGCTTTGATGGCAATCATAGTATCCTGAACGCCTACTCCAGTCAGGTCGCAGACTGTTATTTGATCTTCACTCTCACGGCCGGATTTTACTCCGTTAATCATCTCACCCAGCTCACGGATCGGGGAGGCTTCAGAAATAACTCCCTCCTTCAGACCCGATCGCATTTCGCCTAAACGGAAGACCTGACTTTTCAAGTCACAGGCCAATATGTCGGCTTTTCCAAGGACCGCCGATTCAAGTTCCTGCTTCTCCTCGGTGTCGCTGCCCATGGCGGTAATATGTAATCCGGGATGAAGCCATTCGGCTTTAATGTAGCCCTTACGGGCGGGGGTTGTAGTAACTACCACATCGCTGTTACGTACGACCTCTTCAACATTCCCGGCCTTTATCACCTGAATCCCCAGTTCTTTGCTCATCTCTTTCACATACCTATCGCGTACCTCCTCGGAATCGAGGCTGAACATACGTATGGTCTTAATATCGCGGACCAGTGAAAGGGCACGCATCTGAAACCGCGCCTGGGTACCAGAACCGATTACTCCAGCGTTCTCCGCCTTTTCCGGGGCCAGGAATTTTGCCGCTACAGCACCCGCTGCACCGGTTCGCACCTGGGTCAGATAGCCGTTGTCCAACAGTACCCCGTCTAGAAATCCGGTTTCGGAACTCAGTACCAGCATCTGTCCGCTGGCCGAGGGCAAACCGAGTTTGGCGTTTTCGAAAAATCCAGAGGCAACCTTGATTGCCATGCGCTGAATGCCCTTAATGTAAGCACTCTTTACATCTACTTCCCCAGTTTTTTCCGGCACCGGAATCATCATAATGGGCGGAACTGTCGCGTTGCCCTTCTGTAGTTGGCTAAAACCAGTTTCTATTGCAGTGATAACACTTTCATCAAGGCTTACAATACTTTTAAGTTCATCTTCATTCAATATATATATTGGTTCCATAGGACCCTCCTTATTTTACATGTTTCTGCACTACCTTGAGGAAGGCAGCTGGATCTACACTACTGCCGCTGATCACTGGGGCAACTTTTTTTCCGCCGGCATTTACTTTTCCGCTCTGCAGTGCGGCTATCCCTACCGCCGATGCTCCCTCAACTACAAGGCTGTGCTGGGTAAAGGCATAGGCCATCGCTTTTTCAATTTCCGGTTCGGTAATACGCACATGTTCGTCAACATATTTCTGAATAAGGGGAAGGGTATAATGATTTTCCTTACCAATCCCCCCTAAGAGTGAATCCGCCAGGGTGTCCTTCTCCTCAACTGCCACCGGACGCCCGGCTTTAATGCTTTCGAGCATCGCCGGCGACCGGTCAATCGACACACCCACCACACTTATTTTTGGATTTATAGACTTTGCCGCCATAGCAATACCGGCCAGCAAACCGCCCCCGGAAAGCGGCACCAGAAGCATGTCCAAATCGGGCCGTCGCTGCAGTATTTCAAGGGCGATTGTGCCCTGCCCGGCTACAATCGCCGGGTCATCGAAGGGAACCACCGGGATCATTCCGCGGGATTCCATCAGGTGATAATAGTGTTCCTCCGCTTCGTCCTGGCTGTGTCCCTTTACTTCTACCTCTGCTCCAAGCTCTCTGATTTTTTCTACCCGGTAGGCGGGAACATGTTCTGAAAGACAAACCACCGCCTTAATTCCGGAGTGCCCCGAAACAAAGGAAACCGCCTTGCCGTGATTTCCGGTTGAAAAAGTAATTACCCCGCGGGCCCGGTCCTCGTCCGAAAGCCCAAGGATCTTGTTCGCCGCCCCGCGAACTTTAAAAGCCCCGGTATTCTGCAGCGACTCAAGTTTCAGCACTACCTCTGCAGCCCCGCTCTCGCGGGCTACTGCAGGTGAGTCAATTAGAGGGGTCTCCCATATCATTTTCTCTATTCGCGTGCGGGCTTCAAACACCGAATGCAAATCGGGCATCCTATAAGCATCACCTGCTTGAGAACTTTTCTCTTTCTGAGACATTCACGCCCCCTATTTAGTAAAAAGCTGCATCGGATAGTTGTAAAAGCTCTCGTTCCCGTCCTCGGTAAGATAAATAGTGGCATCAATCTCAAAACCGACATCCTCGTACCAGATTCCGGGAATCAGGTGGAGTGCCATGTTTTTCTTCAACACGGTTTTATCCCCGGGGCGCAGGCTGATAGTTTGTTCACCCCAGTCGGGGGGATAGTTGACGCCGATGGAATAACCGAGCCGAGACTCCTTCACGATGGTGGAATGCGATATTGCCTCGCGCCACTTGGCCTCTACATCTTCCGCGGTAATCCCGGGCTTTATGAAGTCGAGGGTTTTCTGCAGACCGTCCATTACTACTTCAGCCGTATCTTTCATTAGTGTAGGCGGATTTTGTCCCAGGAAAATAGTCCTCGCAATAGGGGCATGGTAATGCCGGTAGGCACCGGTGAGTTCCAGAAGTACAGCTTCGTCCGGCTGATACACTTTTTCCGACCAGGTAAGGTGGGGGGTTTTTGTGGCTTCTCCTGCCATCATCAAAGGTACAATAGCGGGATAATCACCGGCGTATTCACCGACCCCTTTGTATTCAGCCCGGACAATCTCAGCGGCGGCATCACATTCCCTGACCCCCACATTAATATTACTGATAGCCGTATCCATAACATTAACTGCAATCTTTCCGGCCAGTTTCATCAACTCAATCTCTTTTTCAGATTTTACTACCCGAACCCAGTTTACCAGTACATTCCCATCGACGAACTTTGCATTCGGAAGGTCTTTCTCCAGTTCAACATAAGAGCGGTGGGTAAAGTAGAACTGGTCCATCTCTACCCCAATGGTAGCCTTTTCCCAGCCCTTTTCTTTGATCACATCGGCAACAAAGTTCATTGGGTGCCGGACTGTTGAATGCACATAATTGTCGGCGTACTCCCGTATGTTATCCTCGCTTAAATGGGTAGTAATACGCGCACCGTTTGCATCCATTCCCCGACCCAGCCACATCGGTTCATCCTGATTTAAAGAAACCAGTACACATTGGTGCACATAGAAACTCCATCCGTCATATCCGGTAAGATAATTCATATTGGCGGGTTGGCTGACCACCAGAAGGTCGATTCCCTTGGCCTGCATGGCCTCTTTTGTTTTTTTAACACGTTCCTTGTATTCTGCTTGATCAAAAACCGGCATAATGCCTCCTTCGTCAATTTCTAATGAGTATGGGAAAATAATTTATAAGTTCACGGCTACATAAAGCCGGAAAACTTCCGTTTTACAACTGCTGAGTATACATAGTCTATCATTGTAATGTAATCGAAAACCGGCAGCCCAGTGGCCTCGCGTACAGCTGCACCGTACGGCGGCAGCAGACTGCATTCCAACAATAATAGAGTGATATTCGGGTGAGAGTCGATTAGTTGCTGCACCACCGTCACCACTTCCTTTTCAACCCTATCGGTATCGATACTTCCGTTTTCTTCAAATACCGACCCGTAGAAGGAGGGGCAGTTTTCCAGACCTGCCACAACCAAATCATCATCAAAGGACACCCCAATGCTATCAAACACCGAAGCATCCAATGATTCAGAGTTAGCCGTAACAATTCCTATCTGAGCACCAGGTTTTAGAAGAGTACGCATAAAGGAAATCTGTGCCAGGCTGGACAGGAACACCGGCACATCAACATTAGATGCAATGCGGTCCTGATACAGGGCCATAAACCCGCAATCACCGGTAATCGCACGGACCCCTTCAGCCTGCAGTGACACCGCCGCCTCAACTAATTCTTCCACCAAGGACATGTCGTGGGCCATGATACGCTCCACCGTAAAACCGGGCACCCGTTGAAAGCGCACCGGATAGCTGTAACTGCTTGCATTTGCTGTGTCTCCGGGAACAAAGGGCACATAGTTTTCAAGCAAAAGCATACCAATCGCCTCTCCGTAACTTACCTGCCCCGGTTTTACATGGTAAAGCATCTTCTGCTCCTTTCCCCGTTTTCCTTATTGGATTAGTGCCGAGTTCGGCAGGAATGTTGCAATTTCGGGAAATGCAATAATCAAGATCGTCGCCAGTATCAGCATCAGGATAAAGGGCGGCGTATGCCGTATTACCTCCCAATAGGGCCTCCTGAAAATCAACTGGGCGGTAAATATATCACACCCGAAGGGAGGAGTTGCCGAGCCAATAGCAGCCTGCAGGGTTACCAGAGTTCCCAGGAAAACCATGTCGATACCAAGGTTAGTTACATAGGGCTGAAAAATCGGGCTTAACACATAGATTGCAACAATTGGGTCAACAAACATACATGCCACAAAATAGGCAATAACCACAATGATGATAAGCTTTAGCTGTGTGGGATCGGCGCCGATTATCTGCGGCATAATTTCTTGGGGCAGCCGCAGGAAACTGATAAACCAGCTAAAGGCCTGGCCGGCACCAACCAGAATAAATACTACTCCTGTGATAATTCCGGTATCCAAAAATGCGTTAATTACTTTTTTCCACGTAAGGGTCCTGTACACTATCCCTTCCAAGAACAATGCATAGGCCACCGCTGCGGCCGCTGCTTCAGTGGGACTAAAAATACCGGCATAGATACCGCCGACAATAATCAACGGAAAACCGAGCACCAGGGCCCCGTCTTTTACCGCCTGCCAACGCTCAGCCCAGCTGGCCTTCGGCAGTACACCCACATTTTTAACCCGTGAGTAGACATACGAATAAATCGAAAACATCGTAAAAATTAGAATTCCCGGAACAATACCGGCCAAAAACAACTTTCCGATCGAAGTACTTGTTACAACTCCAAACACAATAAAACCGATACTCGGAGGAATCAACAGCGCGATATCACTCGAATTGATAATAAGACCAAGTGTAAATGAACTGTTATATCCAGCCTTCAGCAGCATCGGCCGCATAGTACCACCGATTGCAGCTACTGTTGCCTGGGTGGAACCTGAAACAGCTCCAAACAGTGTACAGCTTGCATTAGTAGTAATCGGCAAACCACCGGGAATATGTCCGACAAACGACTTTACCATGTTAATCAAACGGGGGGCCGCCTGGCCGGAGGTAATGATATTTGCACCGAGAATAAACATCGGCACGCAGACCAACGCCGGGGGCGTCATTCCGTTTATTATTTGTTGTATTAAAACGGTAAAATTGAAGGCCGGAAACGTAATATTGATATGCAGCAGCAGCGAGCCCAGGATAACCACCATAAATGGAAATCCAAGCAGCAGCATGCTGACCATACTTACCCATAGTATTGTCATTGTTTCTCTCTCCTCCTCTTGGTTAGTAGCCTAGGGTTCCTTCTTCCTCGTACTCGCTTTGCTGCTCGGGAGACAGCCACACATCTTTTTCAATTATATTTTTTATGATCGTACGAATATACTGTATTCCGGCGGAGGCAAACCCGATCGGAATAATAATCATGAACGTCCAGTAGGGTACCTGCAATGCTGAGGTCATCTGCCCCATCAATCTCATCTGGGCCATATAAATATAACCGTAATAGGCCATGATAAACATAACTGTTGCATTTACAGCGGAAATCACAAAAATAAAAGTCTTTTCCAATTTGGGCGGCATTAAATCTAAAAAGGCACCCATCCGGATGTGCCGGGCTTTACGTGCTGCATAACTTACTCCGACAAAAGAAACCAGTATAATCAGAAACTTGGAAACCTCATCGGCATAGTAGATACTCTGGAAAAAGGTCCGGGCAAATACATTTGCTATGAGAAGTATCGCCAGCGCAGCAACACCAAGTGATAAAATCGTTACCTCAAACCAGTCTATCCCCAGAGCTATTAATCTGCCAAAGGATTTTGTCTTCTCCTTCGTACCCTTAATTGCGTTTTCAGCAGCAGTCTTGTTAGTATCTGCATCTTCACTCATAAAGTTTTACCTCTTCGGGTGATACAAGCCGAAGGGAAGAGCCGCCCCGCCGAAAAAGCAGGACGGCTGTATGGGTGTGCTTTCCCGCACAGGTGTATACCTGTGCAGGGGCACCCGTATTTCCCTTCAGAACTCAGTATCGAATTTTATTCCATACCCAGAGCTTCTTTGGCGTTATCAATATCCTCAAGCAGAATTTCCAGGGCTTCAACAGCACCTTCACCTGCTATATTGGGATATTCATCTTCCCATACGCTTTTAGCCATCTTTCGGGCCTTGGCAACCTCTTCGTCGTCCCATTCGGTCCATACGATAGAGGGTTTTTCCTCTTCAATTTTGGCACGGTCGTTGGCGTTGCGGTTATCGATCCAGTCGGCAGCTGCCATAACATTGTCCTTGAAGTATCCCTTCATCAGTGCCTGAACTTCATCGGGCAGTGTGTCAAAGTGCTGCATGTTGATTGTAGGAATTCCGAGGAAAGGCTCGGCCCACATCTGGGTAAAGTAGTTGGTTACTTCATAGAATTTCATACTGTAGTCGGCGAACAGGGGGTTTACCTGAGCGTCGATCAGTCCGGTCTGCAGTCCGCTGTAGACTTCGCCGTAGCTCATTGGAGTGGGGCTCATGCCGTAGGCACGATAGTCTTCGACGAGGAGCTTCGAACCCATAACACGGGTCTTCAGGCCTTCCAGGTCTTCAAGAGTAACAGCCTTGGGTTTTGAAGTCACCCACTGCCATCCTTCATATACGATTCCAAGGGGAACCAGGCCGTTTCGACGGAAGGCTTCTTCCATGAAGGGCATGATATCGCCGTTGTTCACTACCCATTCCAGTACTTCCGGCATTCGGTCTTTGGGCCAAATGTAGTGCAAAGACAGTACCTGCGCCTCGGGCACAAATGCACTGATCCACGCAAAGTCGGAAAATACATACTCAACAACTCCCAGCTGTGCCAGTTCGTTGATGTCACGGGTATCACCGAGAGACCCGTAAGGATAGACGGTCAGATCGTACATGCCGTCGGTCTCTTCCCGCATGTAATCGGCAAAATTATTGCCCCATACGGTCATGAAATCGCCTTCGATCTCTTCGGAAGCCATCCTAGCGGTAATTTTCTTGTCTAAGATTTTCTCCTCTTCCTGCTCAGCTGCAGCCCCTTCGTCGGCCTTTTCGGCGTCCTGACCGCATCCAACCAGCAGCACTCCTGCGGCCAAAACAACCACCAGAGCCAGCAACAAAACACTAATTCTTTTCTTCACTTTCCTGTACCTCCAAAAAATGTTTTTATTTCAGGCGCATTCAAAATCTCGATGTTTTGAAACACCTGTCTTGAAACGCCAAGCAAAAATAATACGCATCGTTTTTTACCTCCTCCTACACTCTCTGCCCACCTCCTTCTATTGGTTTGAGAAATACTTCAGAGCTCCTTCAACGAAGAACTCTACTCCCAGGGGCATCACATCTTCGTCGATGTTAAAGCGAGGATTGTGGTGTGGATAATCGGTCTCCTTTGCGGGATTGCCGGTTCCAAGAAAGGCAAATACCGCGGGGACCCTCGAAGCATACGCAGCAAAATCTTCGCCGGCCATCGAAGCATGTGCTACCACTCTGTTTTCATCACCGAGAATTTCTTTTGCTGTCTCGCGGGCCAGCTGCACCATTGCGGGGTTGTTGATAACCGCGGTGTTTTCCCGCTCTATCTCAACCTCGCAGGTACAACCATGGGTTGCACATACACCCTCGGCAATATGTCGCAGACGTTTCGGCGGATTCTCTTCACTCTCAGGTCCGCCCTCATAGAGATACCTCATGGTACCTTCAAGCACAACATCGTCCGGTATAATATTATTTTTTGAGCCACCCTGAATTTTTCCAAACATAATAACGGTGGGTTTCATCAAACTTATCTCACGGGTTTGGATTCTCTGTGTAGTCTGGATGATATCCGCTGCGGCTACAATCGGATCCACCGCACTTTCAGGATACCCTGTGTGTCCGCCCTTTCCTTTGACGGTAATTTTGAACACATCCATGGTTGCCATCACTGCCCCGGCCTGTACTCCGATCAGTCCGCTCTTCACGGGTGTCCAGATATGTATAGCCATTGCCGCATCCGGCTCAGGATCTTTCAGCGCACCCTGCTCTATCAGGATCTCCGCACCGGCAACCTCTTCATTCGGTTGAAAGAGGAACTTGATTTTCCCGGCGATTTGCTCCTGAAGCCCGGTCAGAATTTTTGCCGCTATCAGCAGCATAGCCGTATGGGCATCGTGCCCGCAGGCATGCATACATCCGTCATTTTGTGATTTATAGGGGACATCGTTCTCTTCCTGAATTGGAAGTGCGTCCATATCGGCCCGCAAGAGGAGGGTCGGCCCGGGACGGGCCCCCTCGAGGGTGGCTATAACTCCCGTTTTCGCCACCCTCTCCGGTGTAAGACCAATACCTTTCAGATACTGTTCTACTTTATCGGCGGTTCGGTATTCTTCAAATCCAAGCTCGGGATGCATGTGAAAATCACGACGCAGTTCAATCAATTCGTCCTTTAATGCAGCCGCTTGGTCTTTTACAGCCATTCCTTACCGCCCTATATTATCTTTCTCTCGAGCAGCGTTTCCGCTACCTGGACTGCGTTCAGTGCCGCACCCTTGCGGATGTTGTTCGACACAACCCACAGATTCAATCCATTCTCAATGGTATTATCTTCTCGGACCCGGCCCACCATAGTTAAATCTTCGTCGTTACTCATGAGCGGTGTGGGATACACCTCGTTGTCCGGATCGTCCACAACCTTTATGCTGAGACCCTTTGCGAGAATCTCCAGGGCCTTTTCACGGCTCAGCTTCTTTTCGGTTGTGATATTCACCGATTCTGAATGACCGTACCATACAGGAACCCGCACGCAGGTAGGAGAGACTTTAATATCCTTGTCCAGAATCTTTTTAGTCTCGTTGACCATCTTGTACTCTTCCTTAGTGTAGCCGCCCTCCTGGAACACATCGATGTGGGGCAGACAGTTGAAGGCAATCTGTTTGCCATAGGCCTTCGGCTCTTTCAGTGCACCTGTTTCCAGATACTCCTTGGCCTCTTCCTTCAGCCCGATGAAGGCATTTATTCCGGATCCTGATACAGCCTGATAGGTAGAAACCACCACCCTCTTAATCTTAGCATAGTCATGCAGGGGCTTGAGCGCAACTAACATTTGAATAGTTGAGCAGTTGGGGTTCGCAATAATCCCATTGTGCCAGTCAAGATCCTGGGGATTCACCTCGGGAACTACCAGCGGGCACTTTGGGTCCATCCGCCACTGATTGCTGTTGTCAACCACAATGGCACCCTGCTTGACCGCTTCTGGGGCCAATTTCGCGCTGGCATCACCACCGGCGGAAAAAATCGCTATATCAATATCCTTGAAGTTCTCGTACTTAGCCTCCAGCACTTTGTAGGCCTTTCCGTTAAACTGAACTTCTTTGCCTTCATTGGCGGCAATGTCCAGCGGCCGGAATTCGGCCACTGGAAAACTGCGTCTCTCAAGGGTTTTTATCATTTCGGTGCCGACCATGCCCATGGCACCAACTACTGCAACGTTGTATTTCTCTTTCTGTCCCATCGGTCGGCCTCCTTATTTTAGCTTACCAGCTTCGATATCTTTGATAACACCGGAGAGAATTTCGATACCCTTCATCAGATATTCCTCGGTGATTACCAACGGCGGCAACAGACGGGCAACATTGTTGTGATGTCCGCCGACCTCGATCATTACACCCCGTTGATGGCCGTATTTGCGCACCATCTTGGCATAATCGGATGCCGGCTCTTTGGTCTTTTTGTCTTTTACCATTTCAATTGCCATCATTAGACCGATGCCCCTTGATTCACCGACAATTGAACACTCAGATTCCAGCTTTTTGAGGGTTTTCATAGCTTTCTCCCCCAGCTGGAGGGCCCTTTCGGGTATCTCGTTTTCGCTCATCCACTTCAGCGCCGCATGTCCGGCGGCAAATGCAACCATGTTTCCTCGGAAGGTACCGATGGACTTTCCGGCCGGCCAGGTGTTCAGTTTTTCCTTGTAGGCAATTGCGGAAATTGGGAAACCCACACCACCGAGAGCCTTGCTCATAGTGACAATATCGGGAACGATATCGAAGTGTTCGAAGGCGAACATCTTACCGGTCCGTCCAAGACCGGACTGGATCTCATCGCAGATCATCAGCACATCGTGCTTGTCGCAAATCTCGCGTACCCGTTTCATAAACCGGGTGGTAGGAATTATGGTTCCGCCCTCGCCCTGTACCGACTCGAGAATAATCGCCGCCGGTTTCGAGTAACCGGAGTGGCTGTCGGAAAGTACTCTTTCCAGGTTTTCCGCCGCCTGCAGGTCTACATCCTCATCGGGACAGCCAAAGGGGTTGCGGTATTTGTAGGGGAAGGGAATAAACTGTACTCCCGGTACCAGTGGTCCGAGTCCGTCACGGTGGCTACTGTCGGTGGTCATGGCCAGGGATGCTCCGGTCATGCCGTGGTAGGCACCTTCGAATGCCAAAATATTCCAGCGGCCGGTAGTGTAGCGGGCCAATTTGAACGCTTGCTCAACCGCATCGGAACCGGTCGGTCCGCCGAAGAATACGCGATTCAGCTCTTTCGGCAGCAGTGTGCCGAGCATTTCGACCATCCTCTGACGGGTTTCAGAGGGGATGTCCAAGGTGTGAGTCACATCATCGATTTGCTTATGCGCAGCCTCAAGAACTACCGGATGTCCGTGACCAACCGCCATTACGCCGGCGCCGCCGAACAGATCGATAAACACATTTCCGTCCACATCTTCTAGTGTGGCGCCTTTGCCGCGTTTTAGGGCCATCGGCATACCCTTTGGATAGCTGACTACTGAACTCTCATGTTCACTTTGATATGTGAGAATCTCCTGGCTTTTGGGGCCTGGAGGGGTCACCTTGATTTGAGGTGCTCCTTCTAATGAAAGTTTTGCTAATTCTTGTTCAGAAATCATCTCTTACCTCCTGAAAGTTTTTATAACCATATCTCTCAGCGGTAGGACCCTTCGAGAGGTTTTACAAATTGGTTGTTGCCGTCCTACGTGAGCATACTCACTGGCCCAGCAATTGATCTTTTTGGAAGACCCAGCTGCTCTTCAGCTAAGCTCACTGTTCTTCCCAAGTCGCTCGGAAATCCGGGCAGCCGCATCCTTCAACGGCGATCGCAGGCTGCCCAGACGCTCTTCCGTCAGCCTCATTGCGGGCCCTGAAATTGAAATTGTTGCCACTACCTGTCCGCGAAAATTGAAAATAGGGGCGGCCATACTGTTAAGGTCGTCACTAAACTCTTTAATTTCATATGCAAGCCCCTGATTCCCGGAAGTTTCTATCTCCCCCATAAATTGTTCCCGATCGGTAATTGTGGCGGCTGCTCTCCGGGGCATCGGAAGCTCGGAGACAAACTCCTCACGCTTCTCTTTAGGGAACCCTGAAAGCAACAATTTTCCGGACGCGCAGGTGTTAACCGGATAAGTGTAAGTTACATCGGGGTTGAGAGTCAGATGGTGTGAGCTTTTTACCTCATCGATGGCAATCACCAAATTCTCAACCAGAACGTTCAAATAGATGTTTTCCTCTGCAACCTTCATTAGCTCGATCATTACCGGTTTTGCAACATCCCGTAGATTTCGACTCAGAGGAACGGTACTGCCGAGCTTAAAAAGCTTAAAAGTAAGACCATAACCGTCACCGACCTTCTCGATATAACCGACTTCCAAAAAGGTAGCCAACAGCCGATGCACATTCGCCCGACTGAATCCAAGCGCCTTCACTATATCGGTCGGAGAAACCGGCTGGTTGTTCCCGATGTACTCCAACATTTGGAATGCTTTGAGAACCGTGGTTGCCAGCACATAGCCTTTTTTTTCATTATTTGAACGCTTGTTTATATTTTGTAACACACTTTTATTGTGGGGGAGGATTTTAGTTTTGTCAACTTTTTTTGGATTTTTTTTCCTACAAGGTTTGATCCAGTAAACTCAGGAATTCTGATATGATGTGACCTCCTGTCAAGTCCTTTTTTTTGCACGTCCCCCTTTTTGTCCGAGAGAAGGAAGAGATAGAGGAATACATGCATCCGGCGATGTACAGACTGATATTCGCGGATTGGTTACCTGCAGTGCGTTGTAATCGACGGGAGCTTGCCTCTCTCTCATTGCAAGGATTTCTTTTTTAAAGAACCTTGAAAAATTCCTCGAGGATTCTCCTTTCTTTCCTTCTCGTATTCCTCTATCCATCTCTTCCCTCGGAGGGGTTTTGTCCCTTCCTATGCAGTCTGTTCTCTCATGAGACCCCACACAAACCCACATAACTCTCGAGCTACCGCTGTAGCTACCTTTTGTGAGGGTTTACCTGTAAACAGGAGATGTTGAAATCTTCTCGAAAGTCTTCTTCCCGCTTTATCGGCGTACTCACTTATATGTGGCTCCACAACTTGCCTTCGCTTCATTAGTCGTTTAGAGGGTATATATGAGCGGTAATGCCAGGACGCTTCAATCAACAAGCGTCTTAATCGGCTATTTCCAGCTTTGGTAATGCCTCCTGTGCGACGCTTCCCTCCACTCGAATGTTCACTCGGGACCAGACCGAGATAGCTCATGAGTTCTCCCGGAGAAGCAAAGCGACGGAAATCACTTATCTCGACAATGAGCGAGAGAGCGGTAAAGGTGCCGATGCCTTTGAGACTCATCAGCCGTTCCACCTTATCTTTGTAGCGCTGAGCTGCGGCAAGCTCCTCGATCCGTCCGTCGATTCGTTTAATGTTATCATTTATGTAGTCGAGATGCCTCAGATACTCTTCAAGGGTCTCCCTCTGCAGTGGCCGCAGAGAGGTGAGGCCTTTCAGCCACTGCCGATGCTTACCGGTCCAATAGTTTCCTTCTCGATAGATTAGCCCATGGCGTGCGGTAAGACTGAGGACCTTCTGTTTGTAGCGTTTTTGCTCCCTTTTGAAGTCGTCTCGAACGTGCAGATATTCACGCACCGCCTCATCATCTCTGGTGGGAATGTAGACGCCGGTCAGCTGTCCTGCTCTCAGATTGCGGGCAAGCATGTCGGCATCCCTTCGGTCGGTTTTTATCCGTTCGGATGGCTTACGAGGGATCAGTCCGGGGGCGGCTACAAGACAGACTATGCCCATCTCCTCGAGCATGCGGTAGGTGCTGAATCCGCTTTGCCCGGCTTCATAGCAGCAGCGCAAAGATCCCTTCTGTTTGAGCTTCTTGAAGTACTTTCGAAGCTCGTACTCACGGTTCTTCTTCTCGACGATGATTGAGGGTCTCTGTTCATTGTCTTTATAAGCGACGATATTCACCGATTCCTTGTGTACATCCATTCCAACGTATACTACACTGTTAGTGTTCATTTGTGGCCTCCCTTCTTGTATGTGGTATGTTCTACCCTCAGGGTAAAATTAATCCACGATTATGCAAGTCGTGGAGGTCACTTCATATAGTCTCATTACTGATACCCCAGCCTAGGTTTGGCGTCTTCCTAGGGCGCCCGCTTCGCCGGGCAAAAAAAAGCCGCCCCCCGGGGGGACGGCCGTGTACACTACAGCGATTTGTGGCAGAACCACCAGTCGTAGCCTTCGTACTCCTTCAGACGTTTTTCAGCGTCCTGTTCGGTAGAGGCAGGCGGAATAATTACCCGATCTCCAATAAGCTCGTTGTTCGGCCAGTTGGCCGGTGTAGCAACTCCGTTTTCATCCGAAACCTGCAGGGCCTTTAATGCCCGAAGG
>Ga0102934_1000286_pt1 | contig 32428 bp, 35 predicted proteins | sample SalPonR2_A_D1_MG_FD_78175 | JGI IMG/M metagenome (GOLD analysis project Ga0102934, IMG submission 78175) | Salt pond soil microbial communities from South San Francisco under conditions of wetland restoration - Salt Pond MetaG R2_A_D1_MG | ecosystem: Environmental > Aquatic > Marine > Intertidal... | reverse complement strand
CAAGAAATTACCTGGTGATAATTTAAAAGAAACTTATAACGCGGTGATTGCAGTTTGTTTAGAACTTGCTTCAAATAGGCCTTATATAACATACCCTAAGTTGATGTACTACAAATATCCATTGGACAAGCCCATTAGATTATATTTTAGTAGTAATAAGATGGTATGGGAACATATTGGGGTACTCAAATATACTATTGAAAGAGAAGAAAAAACATTAAAACGTCTTTTAATTGCAAGATATTATGAGAATGAAATTGTAGTAGAAGAATATAAATAATTTTTTTGTCCTAAAAAATTTTATAAAAAGTTCAGGTGAATGTGATAGCACCTTAGGACATCGCGTAGTCCATATCCGGCATCATCCCGTACGGCAGCTAATCACATTCACGCATCATCCTAAACTAATTTAAGATGACTTGCACTCCATAATGAATGGTAAATATATTCAGGCTTCAGAACACAAGGTTCCTAACAACATAAAGTTGTGGCACTATAACAAAATGCGTATCAATTAATAAATAATTGTACCCACCCTGTTATTCTTAAATATATAGCTGCCGGACAGAACATCCAAGATAAGGACAGAAAAAATCAAATTTTTTATTTATCACAAAATCAAGGAAAATAGAAATTATTATAGAACGCCACTAGTGAAAGGTGTCTCAACCAAAATTAATTTTGAATAGTATATTTTTTTTGATTATCATTCTAATTTAAATTATTTAATCTTAAAACATGGATTTGATCTTGCAAAATTATATCAGATATATCAATAAAAATACCTTTGAACAAGGTACAAAAGACTTTTTAGAACATAGACGTAGGTTTATAGGAGGATCAGAAAATTTTAAAGCAACTCACATTCTATCTACAAAGAAAAGAATTTTAGAAAATAAACTAGGTTTAGGTTATAATCTCGAAGGTGTTCCAGCAATTGGTTGGGGAAATATGCATGAAAATACAACTAGGAAAATCTCGGAATTACTTTTAAATTGCACTATCAGGGAAGCAAATGGGAGTATCAAACACAAAAATGGAGTAAACGCTTATTCACCTGATGGAATAGGAGTAGTCAGATTATCTAAAAAATCATGCAAATATATAAAGGATAAAATTCATTTAAGAACAAAGATTACAAGAAATTTAAAATCGTTTATCAGTTATTTAGCGATTCATCCAAGTGAAATAATCGACAAAGATGGACCTGAAATTATATGTTTATTTGAATTTAAAACACCTTACACTAGAAAAATAGAAAATGTATTTAAAGATAATAATTATTCTAGGCAGATCTTAGTAGGATTAGATACAATTGACATATGCATGCTTGGTATTTTTGTAGAATGTGATATTAAAGAATGTCTTCCTGATCAACTCTGGTTTAATAAAGAATATACTCATCCTGGTAATTCAAATAGTTTCTATTCAAGCCCGCCTTCAATTATCGGATGTAGCTTTTTATATCCAATCAGCGATGTAGCAGAAATAATAGACTCCTGTAATAATTATATTTACCAAGATATAATAGATGGAGTCAGAGTAGTTCCTGAAAAAGATTTCACCTTGATAACTGGTCCAATATTCATTAAGGAAAAGCTTAATGAAGTCTCTTCTAAAATTATTCTAGATGAATTTGGATTTATTAAGTCATGCAAATTTTTAAATGAACCCGAAATTGCTGAGATTGAAACATTAATCAAGTTGGTCAATATAGTTGATATAAATCAAGAAGTAATTTTATCATTTTATGAACAAATAACGGAAATTATATCGCCATTCGTAATAGGATTTGAATATTGGAAGTTAATGAAATATCAATTCTTCTTGTTCCCTAAAATACCCGGCATTGTTGATTTATGGGAGGATGAATGCCGTGAACTAATTGACTTTATTGAGCAAAATAAAGATTTAGAACTAGATTTAATTGCAGAAAATATAAAGAATTTTAAGTCTAAATTTTTTAATAAAAAAGGTGAGACTAAAAAATTTTGAAAAGTAATCAGTTAAGATTACTCGATCATGGAATATTATAATATTAAAGATGCTCGGAGTAATTTAAAGAAAAATAATTTCTTAACTCAGGATGAGCGATCTAGAAAATATATTATATATAATGATTTAGATAAATATCTCCATGTTAAGTGTCAACTCGAGAAGAATGGAGTTTCACCTTATTGGCATGAAGTCATTCTGGAAAATAAGCCTAGAAAATTCTTCATGGATATTGATTTTGCTGTCGATAAGTATACTAAGGAATATGAAGATTATTATAATAAGAATGTTGAATTGGCATCATCTCTATTAATCATCGAGTTTAATAATTTATTTCCTACCTGCATGATCAGTGAAGACAGTTTAAGAATCGTTAATTCATCAGGTATTTCAAAAGATAAATTTAAATTTAGTTGCAATATCGTATTAATCTCATATGCATTTCCTAATCAAGAAACATTTCGGGTACTAGGATTAAGTATTTATGAGAGATTTGTTAAATTAACAGGTGATAAAACATTTATAGATAAATCTCAACTAAATAAGCATGGATTGTTTGCAAATAGATTAGTAAACTGTACTAAGTATAACGGTGAAGTTCCTGAAAATAGATTTAAAAGATATGACGGAGATGAAAAAGATGTTATTTTGACATATATTGATGGTCTTCCAGTCGTTCCAACAATCAAGAAAAAAGATATTTCATATTCATGTGAATTAAATTATGTAATTGATAAAAATATCAAGTTGATTTGCGATGCAACTAAGGAATATTGGGATAGCGTATTCAGTTTTTATAAGGTAAAAGGAAATACAATTCTATTCAAGAGATTATGTTCTTTTTACTGCAGTCTATGTGATAGAGTCCATGATAATGATAATACCTTTTATATTTATATGACTGAAACATATATTGTTCTAAAATGCTGGAAATGCCCTGATAATATATTTGATGTCATATATTTAAGTTCAATTATTCCTGAATTTAAATCGCCTCCTAAAATAAACCCATTATCAGATGATAAAAATCCAGTCAAGAAATCGGAATATAAAAGTGAAATAATAGAAACAAAAGAAAATATTTCTAGTCTTGCATTTAGTGATGCTAAAATAGATTTAATCAAAGCAAATATGAAAATGGGTAAAACTAAGGCAGTGATAGACATGCTAGAAAAAAATAAATCATTTGATGAAAATTCTCGAATTATTATCCCTTCATTCAGGAGAACATATTCAGCAGAAACAAATGCCAAGTTTAAAGACTTTTCACTATATAGTGATATCACTGAGACTTCAATAAATCTAAATGTTTATCCTAAATTAATTATCCAGATTGAAAGCCTTCACAGAATAGATATAAACAATTCTGTACGGGATAATGGGAGCAGTTGTGATATATTAATTCTAGATGAAATAGAATCAATCTGGGATCAATTCAACTCAGGTAATTTCATAGATTATTTGGGAGTTGTTTCGACATTTGAATGGCTTATTCAAAATGCAAATAAAATTATTATCATGGATGCATTTTTAGATGACAGAACAGAAATATTAATGAGCAAGATGATAAAAGATTTTAAATCTAAGACAAATAAATATGTTAATCTTTATAATCCAAGTAAAGATATAAAATATATCTTCTGTGAATCTGATAATTGGCTATCACTTCTATCTAAAAAAGTACGTGATAAGAATATAGCAATCTTTACTAATTCGCTAACAGAAGCTAATAACATTTATACATATCTAGCAGATTATAGTCAGGTTAAAAAAGAAGATATTATGATTTATTCTTCAGAAACACTTGAGTCTATTAAGCGTGCTCATTTTTCAGATGTGAATAAATATTGGTCTCAGTTTAAGGTAATAATTTGCACACCAACTATATCTGCAGGAGTCTCATTTGAGGTAGATCATTTTGATTATATATTTGGTCTTTTTACCAACATGTCTTGCAATGTAGAGACATGTCTCCAGATGATGGGCAGAGTCAGGAATGTTAAGGAAAAAGAAATCTATCTCGATTTAAGACAAATCTCGGTTGATGGAATAAATTACATAACATCTGTAAAGGATATTGAAGATGGATTAAAATACAGAAGGAATGACATAATTGATGAATTTAAAAATAATTCAATAAAATATGCCGGGTTTAAAATTAATATACATGATGGAGTATTAGAATATGAAGAATCATTCCTATACTGGCTAGCAGTATATAATATCAGACATGATAATTATTCTAAGAAATATTTCATTTACAAGTTCAAAAAGATTCTAAAAAATATGGGACATGAAATTATAAGCCCTCCTAAAATTGATGAAGAAAAGTTAATCAAAGATAAAAGTGAATTTAATAAAAGTAAGAATAAGTACAAAAATTTTATCAATGATAATATAATAAATTCCAAGTTGATTGACAAAGAAGAATATCAGAAAATTAAAGATAAACGAAAGAACCTTCAAGATGTATCTGAACAAGAAATATATGAAAGTAAAAAATTTAAATTGATCAATACATTGCGGATAGATAAATTAAATCACAAAATAATAAATTATTTCACACCTACTAATCTAGAAAGAGTGATATCAACCCGAGAAATATTCTCATTTGATAACTGGAAATGGGACAGTGTATTGGAGAGAATGAAAGAAAGGGAGACTAAATTTATTCTAAGTTTGAATACACCTGATTATAATAGATTTAAATATAGATATTATAAGCACTATTTAGTACAAAAAATATTATATTCATATGGAGTTTATGAAGATCTACGTACTCTATTTATGCAGCGGACTATGATAGAATCAACTGCTGAGAATAGATCAGATTTTGAAAAGTACTCTACACAGTTTTTAAAAGCATATCATATAGAATCAATTCAGGATCCACTAGAAAAATTAAAATATATCATCAGTAAATTATATGCATTGAGGATTAGAAATTATAAAGGCACTCCTCATATTTCAGCAGAAACATTTATTGTAGCAACATATGGATCAGAGAGGTATCATGGAGGCTTACCTATATCTGCAACTAAACATCTTGATCTACCTCATATAGAACTTCCATTAGATATTGACTAGAGTATTTTTTGCAAATTTACCGAAGTACTTCCCATCTTTGATTACCTCGATTGTACCTAACTCAGAATTTGAATTGAAGATGATTTTAAGATTTTTATTTTTGGCTACGAATTTATTACTTCCTAATCCAGGAATAAATTTAGTTAACTTTCTACATTTTTTAATACACATTTTTTCTTCTCTACATCTATAATCACCTGATTCTGTTTTTGCACATAGTGTTAAAGTATCTAAGGAAATAATTATAATATCTTCATACTCATTTATCCATGATCCGTATATGAAATTACTATTCTCATCATTACAATCTAACATGTAATGTAAACAGAAATAAAGTGCAACAACTATCATTACTACAATTACAGAAAATAAAATCACAGAATATATCATTTTTGATTCAATAAAAAAATTTATAAATAATTAAGCATTTCCATAGATAACTTCACCATCTTCGGATTCACTTCCTACTTCCTCATCCACATCAGGTTCAGGTTCTTTATTCTTTTCTTCTTTAGGTTGCTTTTTCTTAGTAGACTTAGCAGCAGGTTTCTTTTTACTAGGTGCTTTCTTTAATTTAAAGCACTCAGTGAAAACTACCAAAATATCTTCTTTATCTGGATACAAAATGAAAATATTTCTCATCACTCCTGAAAATGATTGGAATGAAGGAGGTGCTTTTTGACTATTTTGATTATTTGAGGATTTACTATAAAACATCATTAATGCAAAAGTAAGCACTTCAAATACTGATTCAAAATATACATGTGCATTACTATTCTTAAGAGCAGTATTTGAAATAGTTGTTGTCTTTCCATCATGATCTGTTTCAGTAATTGTGCATGATTGATCTTCAATCAATTGCTTACATGATTTAATTTTATCATTATAAATTTTTGTTTTATCAGGATCATCAGATGTATAATGATAATATGAATTATTCTTTAATAAATCATACATGAAATCAACAAACTTAGTTAATGCAGTTTCTACATCATTCATCTTATTAATTACATAATTTCCAATGAAATTATCAATTGTATTTTTTAAATCTCCTGTTTTTATATCTGCACATAATTCACGAGGAGCAGTTGTAGATTGCTCTACACTAGTACAAAAAGATAGGTCGATCCCGCGGGTTCTATCTTTCATTTCTGTACCTTCTTTACTAGAATTGTAAATAGCATAAGCCAATCTATTTAAGAATTGTCTATAAATATAGAAGTCTAAATCGATTTTGTTAATACTCATTTCTGTTTTCTAGATAAGTTTATCTCTTATTATAAAAAATCAAATTTTTTTAAGTCTAATTTTTACATCATCCAGTTGTCTAAAACACTGTCTTTTTCACCTACCGATTCACCACCCAGCCATGTATCTAAATTATCAACGCCTGCTAGGGTATCTTGTCCAGAGTATCTTGTGTTGCTTCCATAATAAATATCTTCAGGTCTCGTTCTTTCCTTATATCCTATATTACTTTGAAATACATCAGATGGACGGGCATAATTATATGTATTTCCTCCACCAAATCTTTCTTCAAGTGATTTTTTTCTGAAAAATTCATATCCCATTACAAAAATTGGCACAGTGAAAAATATGAATATAATTGACAATGCAAAGTATTTAAAATTTCCCATCTGAACTACAAAGATAAAGAAGAATAAAATGGTTAATACTAATGATATAACTAAAATCAAAAATATTGGATTACCAAATATATTTTTACATTTTGTTATTTTATTAGGTGCTCCACCAAAAATGCTTTTCAATCCAAGTGTCATTTAAATAATCCAAAATTAATAATTTTAGATTATTTGATACATTCAAAATAAGTTTTCTTATTTTGGATACTATTCTAAGAAACTACCTGAAGAAACGCTACTCTTAATCATAGAAGATACATCACTAACTGAGCCTACCGGAATGTCTTCAGTGTACTTACCTTTTAATTTATTCTTCATGTATGAAAGTTGTTTTTTATACAAAGAGGTTTCTTTTTTATATTGGGATTTAAGTTGTTTATACTTTGTTTCAAGATCTTTATATTGAGCCATCGAGATTGTATTTTCATCCGGGTATAAAGAAGAATAACATGTTTTTCTACCTTCATTTGTTAAAATCTCTTTAAATCTGCAATATAATTTATCAAGTAATATATTGGGTATATCTGCTGATACATACAAATGTGAATCCATAATTTCTAGTTCATTACAATATAGGATAATAGAGTTTGTTAAAATCCTCTGAATGATTTCTAATACCTTTGCATTGTTCATTGTATTCAGCGTATCCACTTTGATAAAATGAAGTAGGAACACCTTTAAAAATTTATTTTTATTCATATTTCTTTTCGTTTTATCAATAAATGTTTGATAGACGACATCAAGTTGTTTATTCAAATGATCAGATTTTTTTAAACATTCTGCATATTCGAGGATTTGATTCTTGTAGTATATGTGCTTAATTTCTAATTTTAATATATTTTTGTCAATCCTGATTACATTATGTATTTGATATAATATAGTTGTTGCGATAGCGGATTCTATCTCTGAGTAAATATTCATATAAAATTTTAGAAGGCCTTTAAAAAATAATTTTAATATTATTTTTTGAACTCATAAAAAAAGATGACAAGTTGTGATAAAAAATTACATGATCTTGAGCAAAGTAAATCAATTCACGATCCTTACTTTGATAATATGTATTCATTGGATCGTCAAAAACTTAAAAATCTTCTTTATTATAACCATAATTATTTAAATGAAGATCATGCTGCTAGTCTGGCTGGATATATGTTCGGACCTCGATTTCCTACAGCAGGATTAAAACCTAACTTTGATCCACATGAAAGAAGAAATAATTCAAAAAATGTTTATAATGTAAATAGGGCTAGATCCAAACTTCCAATTGACCCTGCTAAATATGCAGATTCATGGATGGATAAAGGCCTCGTCCTTACTTATAATGGGTTTTACAAACGTAAACCATGTGATTTACAAATCAGACTTGATGATGAATAATTTAACTTTGAATTGTCATATCGTAAATACGTTTTTTATCTGACTCAAAATACTCAATAAAATTATTTTTTAATATCAATGTCTTAGAATTACTATCTTGGATTAAATATAAAGTTTTATCCCCTTTTTCAGAGTAAGTAATATACCCATCGTTCATCATTATTTTAGTAGCATCTAGATCATCATTGTATGATATCGCTTTTATATATTTTTTCTCAATCATTCCTAAAACATCATCTATAAAATCATTTATAAATTTTTTAGATTCTTTTATAGATTCTTTCCTTTGAATCAAATCATGACCTTTAATTTGTGTATATGATTCACAGTCTGAGTTAGATATAATTGTTTTATTTATTTCTAATTTAAATTTCAATATTTTTTCAGTCATTCTTTATGTATTTTGCTTAAAGAATTATTTTTAAATACTAAAAATAGAATGCCTCTTCCCACATTGATGAAAAAAGGTGTGTTAGTTCCTCTTAATCCCAAAATTAAAAAAGAAGAACTTGATAATTACATTGCGGTTCATTATGTATTAGAAGTTATTAGATACAAAATGGAAAAGAAAGAGGTTAATATGCATGATAGAATATTTTTACTTAAAAGTGAAACAGGGACAGGTAAATCAACCTTGTTTGTAGTCGGACTTTATAGGAGGTTCTATGGAAAAGACTATTCATATTCGAAATTAAGTGATCCTATTCATAAATCATTTGAAGATAAAATAGATACTGATCTAAGTGTATATGATTTTCCAATCGATAAATATACAAAGAAAAATAAAGAAGGGGTAATAAAGCCTGTTCAAAAGAAATCTAGAAAAATAGTTTGTACTCAGCCTAAGGTATTAACGGCTGTATCAAAAGCGAAAGAAAATGCAGAAGCAGATTACAATCCCGATATAGAAGTAGGTTATAATATCGGTTATTCAACAGGTCAGTTTAAGCAAGGTATATCAGAATCAAAGGGAATTATGTATGCAACCCTTGGATCAACTGTTCAAAAATTAAAAATGCATAGTGATGAAGATATAATGGCAACCCATGATATAATTATCATTGATGAATGTCATATCAGGAGTATCGAACTTGATACCGGAATAGCAACTATAAAAAAATTCTTAGAAAGAAATGCAGGAAATCCATCATGCCCACTGTTTATATTTACTTCCGCTACTTTTGATGTACCTAAGTATGCTAAGTTTTTAGAAACCCCTGAAACAAATTCTGTATTAGTGAAAGGAACCGAATCGACATATGAAACACACTTTGCTGAGAAATCAAATGATAATTATATTCAAGCTGCAGCCGATAAAGTAATTGAATTACATGAGGCAAATCATGATGATGATCCTGCTGAGGCTGATATATTAATCTTTGTACCCGGTGCAGCAGAAGGAAGAGCCATTTTAGAATTACTAGATAAAACAAAATACAAAGATGAATTTATTTTATATCGGCTTGACAGCGGGGTAGTTAATAAAGGTGGAGATGCAGTTGCTAGAATAGAAACAATGAAATTGGCTGAAGTTAAAAAATTAGAAAGGAAACCGAAAGCAATACGCAGAATAACTACGACTACATCGGTTGCCGAGACAGGAATCACAATCAAAGCACTTAAATATTGTATTGAATGTGGATTTGATCGAGGTACAACTTATACCCCCATTCATAGATCAAATCAATTGATAACCAGCAATGTAGTTAAAAGTGCTGCTAAACAAAGATATGGACGCGTCGGTAGAGATTTCTTCGGTCATGTTTATCCACTTTATACTGAAAAAGTTTATAATTCTTTACCGGAATATCCATTACCTGATACTTATCGAAGTGATGTATCAAAAATGATCGTTGATTTGCTTTATAATTCTGTTCCAGCTTCATTTATATTTGATTTGCCTAAATATGATAAAATTATTAACCTAGTTAATTCATGTATCGATCCTGAGAATCCTAGTCCAAATGCAAGCAATGGAAATTGTAATAATATCTACAATGACAAAGTGATATCTAATTCTCAAATTCAAGAAGTAAAAGATTTTTATTCTTATGAAAGCGGACTAGGAAATATTAAAAAGATCACTTTGCCTAATTACCCTGAACATCTACTTGATGACTTACCTCAGGATTTATTTATATCATGTAGAAATAAATTAATTTCACTTGGATTTTATGGAACGTACGCAGGTTATTTATTATCACGTTTACCTAGAACCACCGTTGAAGGAGCAAGAATGATGTTTTCTTCATTTGCATATGGGGCTAGCATTTCTGATTGTGCAACTATGTCATTTATAGCGGATTCAAAGTTTGATTTTGTAGTTCAACCTACTCAGGCTAGGAAGAAAAAATTACCAGCCTATTATTTTACAAATATTCTAGATGAACTAGTTGATAAAAAAACTTTAAAAAAATATTTCTTTGGATCAAGTAAGAATTTTTCAGAAATTGTGAATGATAGGTTTATTGAAGGATTGATAATTATCAAGTATATTATTCATGTTGTTAGAAAAACGACTTTAGCAGATGTTAGAAAATACAAGAAAAAATATCAGCAAGAATCAATCCGCTATACAAAGAGACCCAGCATTTTATCTGTAGTTAATCAGAGATTAATGGAGAAAGGGATTTTACTAGAAGAATTCAGACATATTCTTAACAACCGTATTGATGTAATGCTTACCTGTGATGAATTAGGATTAGTATCTACCTTTCCTGATCTAGATTTAAATAGAGATGATGTAATTGATCAAATTGCGAGATTAAAAAAATGTATCTATGCTGGATATAAAAATAATCTCGCAATCTTAAATGAAAATGGTGCATATTATACTGCGACAGGATTAAAGATTAAATTAAAAGGAATACAAAGAAGATCTAAAAAAATATTATATGGATCAGACATGACGCTGATGGCTGATTTTGTTGGAATAACTTATACTACAACAAGCAATATTTATTCATCCATGGATGGTTGGACGTAATAAGAGAGACGTAAATCCAGTAAGACTTAAAAATAATCCAAATTTAATATCATTCTTCATTATCGATGCATAACCTGATACTATTTGTACAATCATAATAGAGTCAAATAATACTAAAATCATTGATGGCCATGTTCTATAACTAATATAGCAAGAGTAAATCATTTTTGATATTCCCCATAAGAATATAGGAATTGAAATAATTTTTAAATATGACATAATTTTGATTTTTTATTACTTTAATTTTAGTTTAATATTATGCATTACTTAATTGATTACATTGAAGAAGTGATTGGAAAATTAATTAATTATTATAATCGATTTTCGAAAAAATATCCATGGTATGAAGACCTATATGAAAGTGTTTTTATCATTTGTTATGGTCTTGATGGAGTATCTAAATTGATGAAAATGTACAAGGATATTAAGTCAATCCATTGTGAAATTGAGCCATGTTATAGTAGGCTTTACAACCTAACCAAGGATGAACCTGGAAATAATGACCAACTTGATCCCATTAGAAGAAATTATAACATATTCTGGTTTAATATAATGAACCGCCTAACTAGAATTACTGAAGAATTTGAAAAAGATTATATCGACTTGCAAGACGGCATCAAGGATTGTACAAGGCAATTAAATTACGATATTATTTTAACTAATTGTAAAGCAATATGCAATGCTTTATACAAGATGATAAGATTGAGTAGAGTTTGTGGATTCTACGAGGCTAAAAAAATCAAGAAAGTTAATCCGCTTAATTGAGTTATTTTTTTATTTTGCAACAATTAAAATATGGGAGGGACTCAAACTTCAAAAACATTACAAGAGGCACTGACAAATATTATTAGTAAAGAATTGGCATCCCAAGTAGCATCCTCTGCTCAAACATATGCAGGGAGTACAATTATTAGACAAAGTAGCAATAGATCTTCAAATTGTACGAATGTAGTCGTTGATAATTCGAGTGTTGTTTATGTCGCTTCTTCTGCTATTTTTCAAAGTCAAGATGTTTATCAAAGTGCAATTACAAATATCACAAACGAGTTGACTTCAGCAGTGTCTAATTATCTAAGCGGCCTTGGATTTGGAGTTGATCAAACTGCAGATATACAAGAAATAATTTCTACAACTGTTCAAAATTATTTAACTGCTAATCAACTTGACTTTCAAAATCAAGCAATAAGTGATACTACTTTTGTTGATCAAAATTGCACCGCCTCAATAGATGGAGTAAATGTTTTTATCAATAATACTGATAATGTCTATACAACTTTTTATAAGTCATATTCATCTCAGGCATCTGTTCAGGAAACATCAACAACAATTAGTAATATTCTGTCAGCCCAGGCTTCAAATACAAAAATAGGCGTTCTTCAATTAATTGTGGAAATACTAGGACTTCTTTTAATTGTCCTTGTGATAGGTTGCTTAATAGGTGCTACTTTATATATACTTACCCTTGCTAAAACAGGAACATAATCCAAAATAAAATAAAACTTTTTTATTTTGGATATTATCCTTTAAATGCAATGTGTAATGCGGATCCAGCTACTCCAACAATGGCGGCTGCCCCCAGTAAGAGGCCTATTAATACGAATAATACCCAACTAACCACTGAATCAGGTGGATTATTTGTGAAATAAAGGATTATAAGTGCTGCAATGACTATAAGAACAAGTGCGATGATAAATCTAACAACCATTTTATGATATAAATATATTAATTTTTTTTATTAAACTTTTTAGCCTGCTCAATTCTATATGCAATGTCTCTAATTCTGAGTACATTTAAATATTGATCATCCGGATAATAAATACCTTCATAATCACACTTAGATAAGTCAGGTAAATTTCCTTCGTCTTTTAATTTTTTGACTTCAACTAATAAATCTTTGTATTTTTGCAATTTAATATTTGCTACCGTTTTAATATTCAGTATATCATATGTTAAATATTCTGATAAAACCAATCTAAGATTAACATATGGATGTGCCTTTCTCAATTTGCCTGGTGTATATGGAATTAGTTCATAATTAAGTAATAACCAAATTTTCATCACGATATTCCCTTTAACCTTGATTACTAAATTAACTAGCCTAGGATCATATAATGACTTAGCGGAATTGATCACGACATCTGATATATCAAAATCCTTTCTGAGAATATCTACAATTTCATCCTTTTTATCATAGTTTGCAATACAAATAATTGCAGAATCATCATAATCTGCAAGAACTATATATTTATCGATTTTATATAACATCGCATATCCTATATTCTTTGATCGCTGATCTGCATTTACATTAATTTTTCTATTAAATGTATTATCTATTTCTATCCACCGTTTCCAACATGTATTAATTTCATTTAAAACTGCTTCATTATCTTCATGTGAAGGATCATATAATAATTTATGTAAATTTTCAAGATAATATTTTGGATGAATATATACCACGGAATTTAAATCTGATGAAAGTTTATTGGTATTTATCATTCTAGGATCCATATCAAATAATTCTTTTACATACTTGGTTGCTTTAAAAGTATTTGATTTGAATCTAGATAGTGATTTATAAGTATCTAGAGTATAGAGTTTATTCTCTTTAGGATAAAATGGATTTCGAAGTTGAAGAAGCAAAAATTGATCATACTTTATCTCGGTTATGTAATTATAAATTGTATAATTTTGTTTCAGACTATCCAATGGAATATTGAATTTTTCAGATAAATCTACAATAAGTAGATTTAATTTTCTTGCCCTTTCTAAATAATTTAAATAGGGATATGCAACTATAATGTAATAAGTTTCCTCTCTAAATGTTTCTTTAATGGGTATATTTAGTTTAACCAAGTAGTTCTCTATATGCTTAGATATCTCTAGTAATTTATTTTGTCGTGATTTTTTAATAACCTGTTTAGCATCTTCTATCAATCCCTCTATATATTCCATTGATATTTAATTGATAAAATTAAAATTTAAAATTATTTTTTATTACCACTTTAAATGACTACGTATATTGACTTCTATAATTATACTGGGGTAAAAGTTAACATTAATATATTTCTTGGAAAAGAAGATTTTCCTGTTAAAGCAGATTTCTATCGGTCAGTCGGGGTAGAAAAATCAACAACATTTGAAATCGATAACAAGATGTTCTTTAATTATGGAGGAAACTATTTATTAGAAGTTCATAATGAAAGGGGGGCACCTTATGCAGTTCGTGCTAGATTTGGTGATAGCATGGATCCTACTGATGATTATACTATTCGCGATTATCATATGAAATTTGTCTTGGTAGTTAATCCTGATGGACAAGCTGTTGTTCCATTTAGCGAAGATGCTTGTCAATATATCGCTACTTGTGAAAATAACAGATTAGTTTTTCATAATTATATGAGACCAGAAATTTATCAAGATATTGTCGATGGTGATTTTGATTGTGATATGTTTTGTATCAGATGTGAATCATTTGGTCTTCGAAGAGCAAATATAACAGGCCGAGATCCAATTCCATGTGTAAAGAGCAGTTGGATGTCATGGACAATTTTTGGAATATTTGTAATAGGCTTGATTATTTTAATTGTAGTATTTTTCGTACTTGCAATCAGGATAATGTCAATGATATTAAGAAGATAATTTGATTTATAAAGTTTCTAATTCTATTTCTTTTGAATATGAGTATTTTAGGTAAAAGACCAATGCTATTTGATGATATTACATCAAAATGTCGAAAACTTACATTTGGAGTCAATTTCCAGATCTATCTCACCTTTTACAATGGTAATGACAGAGTTGTTTCTATTGAGGCTGATTCATCATTAGGTAAAACTTTACTATCAACTGATATCATTATTAATGATTCTATCTTACTAAATATTCATGAGAATCTCTATTTTCATACTCATTTTATAGAGGATGTATTTCTCAAAGGCTATGAATCTATCAGCGGAAGTGCTATTATCAAATCGAGAGATAAAGATTTGAATGTCGAATTAAGAAGAGAAGCAATTTATGAAAATGAAATTTATAAACTGCCTGATGCTTGGGAATTAACTGAAAAATTTCTAAAAAGTCATTATGACGAAATTGAGATCGAAGAAGGATCCTTGGAGTATGAAAAGGTGATAGAAAATTTCAGAAAATCTTCGAAAATTAATAAATTTGAACAACTTATCAGAATTCAGCACTTAAAAAATTACTTGAAGTATCAGAAGCGAACAAAAACATTTGAAAAAACTCGAATTACTTATCATGGAACGGGGAAGACTTACCCCCTTAAAGTGTCTAGGATGGGAATTACATTAGGAGATCACACTAAATTCGGATTATGGGGAAAAGCAATTTATTTTGCTCAAAATTCTTCATATTCAGATTTATTTGCATTTCGTATTGGTAATAAAAAAACTTTATTTCAAGTTGAGGTGAAGTTTCAAAAGCCTTATTGTGTCCCATGTGATAGTGAAACTAGAAAATTCACATCTCCTCCCGATAACTATGATTGTGTAATCGGTGCTTCTTATCCTGGGTCTGGTATGATTCAATCAACCTCAGCGATTATAGCATTGTACGAGCCAGATAGAAATCTTATTCAATACATGATAAAATATATTTGAATTTTTTTATCCTTAAATTTGCTATGAATTTATTTAGGGTTGAAAATATTGCGGATAATAATTCTGTATTTATTTCTCGAAAGGATAAAAGATTCTACGACTTATTGAAAATTAGGAAAAGCGGAATTGAAGGAAAAATCAAGTTAAAAAAAAATGTTTATTTAACATACGAGCCTATTACTGAAACAGGATTGATAATTAGTGAAGATTCTCAGTATCCTGTTAATATTACTGCCGTTTATAGAGACTCGATCTCAACATTTACTATTCCTCCATCATGGGTTCACTTAAGTGAAAAAGATCTCAAAGTAGTATCAATAGAGAATGGGGTGGAGTTTAACTTTTTCGGTGATTTATTAAAAGAATCACTTCCTGCAACGGTTGTGGGGCTTCAAAGAATTCAACATTTGACTAATCAGAGATTATTTTCATCACAACTTGAAAAATATTCTTTACCGAATACAAAGTTTTTATTCATGGAAAGTATTACAGATGCATTTAAAATTAGACGTGGATATTGGGGATTTGGATTTAGATTCAGTAATGCTGCTTACGTCAATCAGTTTACACCATCTAAAAACGGGAAGAGAAGTTTATTCATTGTTGAAGTTATTCTAGGAGAGTCATTTAATAGTTGGAAAACCGGATTTGAATGGAAGCAACCTCCATTCAAGGAAAATAGTTTTCAATGCTATGATTCTGTGAAGGGATTTATCCATAACCACCTAATTTACACTGTTTACAACAAAGCAAATTTTATTCCTAGGTATATTATATCATATAATTAAATTTTTTTCTACTATTTTAAAATGGAAAGAATTCCTACCGAGATCAAATTTTTAAATCTAACAGGAATACCTGTAAGAGTATCTGTTCAAGCATCTAAAATACCAGGAAGAAGTACCTATAATGAAAAGAGAGAACAAATAGATCATTTGAATATAAGGAATAATGAAGTTAGAAGAACTCAAATGTATTTATATCCAATGATGGGTGCATATAATGTAAGTGTTTCTTCTACTTGCAGCAAGGTATACAAGGCTAAACATTTATTAAATAATTTAGGTGCCTCAATAGATACGAAGCAGATTATATTTTTATTAGACCCTAAAGGAGTTGAGCCTATTCCATTCCCGCTTCAATCAGGAAATCATAGAATTGATGAATTAGAAGGAGATGTTGTATTTCTTAGAGATGAAGGTCTTTATACACCTGATAGGGAAAGTAATTGTGATAAAAAATATTATCCAAGCAAAGGGATATCTTCGATGCGCCAAGCCTTGCTAGCCTATTTAGAAGCACATAATATGGACACTCAAATGGAAACAATTGTGATGCCTCTTCATACCAGTGATATGATTCAAAGTGGATTTATAGGTGATGCGAAAGACTTTAATAGACCATATTATCATCATCCTGATGATACACAAACTCGTGATCCAGCAAGCGGAAGTGTAATTAATGTAAAAAGCGATCATAGTCAAAGACACTTTGCTGCGGGCGGAGAAGACTTCCCGCTTGAATCAGATTATTTAAATAATTACGATTTTTCAGAATCTAAAAGGGTAAAGAGAATGAAAGAAGGTTATATGATGATGGATCATAAAAGAATTGAAGGATTTGAAGGAGACTCTAATCTAGATCAGCATCCATGGTATACTAGATATTGGTATTACGCTCGAAATAGAACTCAACAATGGTCAACTTGGTGTTGGGGAATGGTTATCATTGGTGTTATATTATTAGTCGCTCTTGCAATTGGATTTATATTTATTGTAATGAAAAAATCTAACGGAAGCATGTCGTAAAATATAAATTTGATTTTTTATTCTAAGATTTTAAAAATAAATATAAAATCGATCATGTATAAACATCTTAGTTTTAATCTTAGTTATGAATTTCTAGAAGATAAGAAACAATACTATAAGGAATTAGAAAGAACTAATAATGATTCAACTAAGTCTTTACAAAAGTTTGTTTTGATGAGAACTTATTCTAGAAATAAATTTTCTGAGCATGGTGATTTTATTGGAAATGAAACTTTCTTTGAAATCGTGACTAGAGTAATTAATGGTGTATTCTCACTTTTAAAAGATTCACTAATAGATAAAACTAATGAACATGGTGAGTCTAAGTGGAATGATGAGCATTATAATAAGATGGCTGAAGAATATTTCGATCTTGTATATAATTTCAAAATCACTCCACCTGGTAGAGGATTCTGGACTATGGGTACAGAAATTGTTCATAAGAAAAAACTAGGTCTTCCACTCGTTAATTGTACATTTATTAGCAGTGCTAATATAGAAAAAGTAAGAAGTGGATTCTTTGGGTATATCGCTGATGCACTTATGCTAGGAGTAGGTGTCGGATTTGATGATCGAGGAGCAGATAAGATTAAGTTAGTTAAGCCTGAACAAGCCAACTATAGATACAACATTGATAAGTATTTTACTAATAAATATGATGAACATGGAATGTTGACATATGTTAATATTAAAGATCAAGTTTATAGTTTCATAGATCAAAGTGTAAAAGCCGATCATGAAGGTATTAAATTTCTTGAACATGAATATAATTATATTGAGAATAAAACTTTGTTTCAATCTAATTGTAATTTCATTAATGTGTACAAAATTGAAGATACTCGTGAAGGATGGGTTAAAGCAATGGTAATGCTTGTTGAATCATATTTAGAAGGTGGAAGTGAGTATATTACATTATTTGATTATTCAGATATTAGACCTAAAGGTAAATATTTGAAAACATTTGGTGGAACTGCTTCAGGTCCACTTCCACTTGCTGAAGGTCTCTCTATAATCAGATGGTTATTAGAACGTAAATTGAAAAAATATACATATCGACAAGAAATCGAATCTGATCTTACTAAAACTGAAAATGAAATTAGAGAAATATCTGCAAAAATAGATGATTCCGAATATGAATTTGAATTATTAAATGAAATGTTAAATAGCATGAAAAATCTTCAATCAATTGCTGAAAAACATAACGATGTTGACGTTGTTGAAAATTATAATAATTCGATTACTGCTTTAATTAACGTAATATCTAAAGAAGTCGATGGATTAACTCTTTTAAAGACTACCCGCAAATCATTATATGAAACTGAAAATAAATTAAGATCCACTCTTGAAAATGGATATGTTCCATATCTTGATTCATTATTGATTGTAGACATTGCTAATGTAATTGCTACTATTGTAGTTGCTGGAAATGTAAGAAGAAGTTCAGAGATATTTCTATCTAAAAATTTAGATGCGATCAAATATAAAAATTATGAAGATTATCCTTATAGAGCATCATGGAGTTGGGCATCTAATAATAGTATTATTGTTGATGACACATCGGCTGATGATCTAATAGACAAAATCGCTGATAATATTGTTAATTCAATGTCAGGTGAACCAGGTATATTTAATCAAGAGATTGTAAAATATTATGGAAGAATCTGTGATGGATTATTAGTTGTAGATGGAAAAGTTGTTCCACGTGATCCTGATGCAAATGGAACTAATCCGTGTGGAGAAATTTCTTTATCAGGATGTAGTAATGTCGGAAGTTTAAAAGAATTTTCAGCAGGTGGTGAAACATGTAATCTAGTTGAGACATATCCAGCCAATTATGATGGATCAATTGATGAAGTAATTGATCAGTATGAAAAAGATCTTTACTTCGCAATGCTTTATTGTAAAATAGTTACGACTGTGAATCCACATTGGAAATCTACTGAAGATATTCAAAGTAAGAATAGAAGAATTGGAATTTCACAAACAGGAATTATTCCATTTATATCTAAACATAATCTTTCAATTGAAGATTATGGAAAAATTTGTGATAGATGGTATAAAACATTGAAAAAATACGATGAAGAAATTTCTGAATTATTAGAAATCCCGAGAAGCATTAAGATTACAACTGTTAAACCATCAGGTACAACTACTCTTTGTAGTGGTCTTGATGCCTCAGGTATGCATGCCTCACCAGGTAAATATTATCTTCGTAGAGTAAGAATTTCTAATACTAAGAAAGATTATTTAAGAACCCTTAGACATAAAGGATATCACATTGAAGATGCTAAAGGTCAAGAAGGATTTACAAGTGTAATTACCTTTCCATGTAAAGCACCTGAAGGATGTATCACTAAGGAAGATATAGACATAGAATATCAATTTGAATTACTTGCATGTTTACAGACATGGTGGAGTGATAATCAAGTATCATGTACAATTACATTTAAGAAATCTGAAGAAGATAAAATTGCATCCTTATTGAAAAAATATAAAAACGTATATAAGAGTTTATCACTTCTTCCATTAGATGATCACGTGTATCCACAATCTCCTGAAGAAATTATTTCAGAAGATCGATACAATATTGAAATTGCTAAAGTAAAACCAGTTGAATATGATGAATTAATAACTAAACAATTTAAAGAAGAAATCGAATTAGATAATTATTGCAGTGGTGATAAATGTGTTTTAAGACCTAAATCCAAATAAACATTATTAAATTTTTTTATCCAATTAAAATGAGTATTAAAGTAAAATTTCTAAATTTATCAGCATATCCATTTAGATGTAAGTTAGAAATAAGAGGAAGCACTTTAAATAATTTAGATACTGATTATGATTCGGATAATTTTATTAATGTATTTGATAATGGAATAATTCAAAATGTTACTACGTTTGATGCTTCTGAAAATGCTCAAGAAATTTATATCAGGAATATTGAACTAGGTGATAGAGAACAAAGTAATTATTCAAATACTTTGGGTGGTTTTGGATTTTCACCAACTGGATCAAGTTCTAATTCAGAAGTGTATTTAAAGGAAATGCACGATCTAGGAAGTGATCAATATGGAGGAAGTGGAGGTGAATTTTTATTTGTTTTTGGACATAATTTATTAAATGAAGATTCGACAATTACTACTCATCAATTTTTCGGTGAAAATTTATATTTTATTAGGCAAGATGGAAAGCCTGGTCCATCTGCATCATCTAATCCCCCTTCAACTATAAAGTTTTATCCTATTATTCCTGTTCCACCAAATAAAGCAATTAATTATATCAAGGATAATTTTCAAGTATCAGGTGGTAATAGATTTTATTTTATGATAGGTATCCCAGTTAGTCCTGGACCTAATTATGATTACATTGATTTATCATTAGGTCAACAACAACTATTTTTAACAAATTATGAAAGTCAAACAGGTATTCCACCTGATTATGATACAACACCTTCTAATCCACCGCCATCAAATTTATTAAATTATATAACTTTTGATTGATTTAAAAAATGACTACACTTAAGTTCTCTAACTATTCTGGATATGTTTGTAATATAACAATTCATGATACAGATAATGACCTATATTATTATCATTCTATTGGGGTTAATTTTAGTGATTATGCACTTATAATTAATTTTAATTACACTTTCAAATTTGATATAACTATTGATACTGATAATGCGTTATTAACAACCACTGATTCGAATGTCGCAATTTATATTAATGATGGATCGGCTCTGGGTACAACAAGTTGTCAAAATGATGAAAATATTAACTATGAACCTCCTGATAATTTAGATTACAGTAATTCAAAAATTATGATAGCAGATGCAACCAAGGTTTATCTTGAATTACCTCCAAATAAATTCTGTTCAAAACAACTTAATTCTTTTTCGGCAGGTTATATATTTAATTACACAAAGGATGATGCAGGAACAGTTCAATCTAACACTAATATAAATACAGCAACAAATGATAGTATGACTTTAATTTTATTTTTCATACTCGTATTTATAGTTATTTTAATTTTGTTAGCAATTGGATTTGGAGGATATTGGATATATAAAAAATATAAATAAATTTTTCATCTGATATAAAAATATGTCTCAGAGTTCTAAGACCTTGACCTTTGCTAATTTTACTGGACTAGATTTAACTGCTGATTTAACTATTGACTCAGCAGATCCTGTAAGTTATAAAATTCCATGTGGAGGTTATAGAGATCCACTTACAGTAGTTGTTCCTGCTCCTGCATTTGATTCAGCAACACTTAATATTCAATCTGATAATTACGATTCTTCTGTATCAAATGCTTACATGGTTTCTGGTCAAGTATCTGATATCAGCAATATAACCAATGATACAAATTCAACAGCGCTTATCATTATAGGAGTAAATAATCCTAAACATAGCGGGACTAAATTCAATATTCCTAGTCCATTTAAGAATGTTGACGCAGGTGAATTGGTTTATTTTAATTGTTTACCAAGTGGAAGTTTAATCACAGGTAGACGCGCTGTTAAAGCGATGGTCTCTTCTATAGATGCAACTGCTGAAAATGCTTATGCATTGGGTCTCACTGCTTCCGGTCTATCTGCTGATGACATTGATTCAAGAATAACTGTTTTATCAGATATAGGATCTACTGTATATAATATTCTCAATGGAGAGACTAAACTTTGTGATGTTCCATTCGCTGATAAACTTGTTGATTGTAATAGCATGTGGGGTAAAATTTCTATTATTTTCGTAATTGTGTTTATAGTCATTATTGTTATTGCAGTTGTGGCTATTATATGGGTGCTTAGAAAAAAGAAGAAGAATAAAAGTCAAAACCAATAAATTACCAACATTCTTGACAAATGCCAACTTTTTTACCAAATCGACAATAAGAATATATTCCTATTAGTGCAACTATAGAAATAGCCAGCATAATAAATATAATAAAAACAACAAGTGGGTAGTCATTGGTTGATCCTTCTTTAATCACCTTATTAACATAAGGTATATCTGTTAAAGTATAATCACCTGATAAAATAGACATCTTTTATAAATTTGATTAAAAATAATAATAAGTAAAATATAAAGATGGAAATTAGATTTTATGCGGCTGGAGAGCAATATAAAGATGAACTATTTTCTGAATTTATGAAAAATGAATTAGATGAAACTGCAAAATTATATGGAGGAAATCAAGATTCCAAAGAAAATCGCGATAGAAAAAGATATCCTAAATCAGTAGATATGATCCCTGATAATTTACAAGATGAATATGAAGAAACATTTAAGAAGTATCCTGATAAAGTACTTACCCCTTTTATTAAATTATCTGAATTAAATGATACCTTGTCGTATAAGAAAATTAGATTGAATAATTATCAAAAAGCGATCGAGACAATTTGTCATAATGGTCAACGTAAATTATTCAATACTGAGATTCAACATCAAACTTCAATAATGGAAACTTCTAAAGAACATGCACTTGTTATCTATGCAGGTGCAGCACCTAGTAATCATTCCCCGATGTTAGGTAGTTTATTTCCAAATACTAAATATATCTTTGTAGACCCTCGTGAATATAATTTATATATGGATAAATTTCATGTAAGTCATTATAATAAGCCTGATAGAGTAATTTATATGAGCATTGATCCCTCTAACAAGGGCTTATATGAGTTGGACAAAGGTGAAAAACAAATGTATCATTTTAAGAATCCTAATAAAAGACTGGTCCCTTCTGATGTTCAATCGTATATGGGCTGGGAAAGTGATGAAGAATTTATTGATTTCATCCTTAATTCAAATTATCAATATTACTTATTAGAAGAAATTTACACTGATAAAATTTCAGAATTGTTAAACAAGTTGATTCTACATCCCGATCGTATATCTAAATTAGGAAAAAAGGTTATATTCTGGTCAGATATAAGAACCTCTTTTGAAGATGATAGTGGGCCTACTGATACTGATATTATAGCGAACACGGGAATGATGTTTAGTTGGGTACGCCGATTAATTGAAGGAGTTGAAGATAATTTTTGGTCAATGATTAAATTCAGACCTCCATTTGGTAAAAATGTTAATTGGGATATCGCTGATCCATTGCTTGAAGGTGCTTTAAATTTAGGACAAGATTATAAAAAAGATTTTATTGAGCAAGGTTGTATCTCATTCTTTGAAGGTGTTAGATATTTCCAATCATTTCATGGATTTGATTCTGCTGAGACCAGACTCTGGAGTACATTAGATGACTTGAGAAAGCCTCTTATTAAATATCCTCTTCAATATCACGAAGAAACATGCTTCGCTCATAATCTACTTTATAGATTTGGTAGAACATTTAAGAATAAATATGCAGGATTAGTAGAAGGATTTGATCACTGTCATGATTGCGCAGTCGAAGCGACTATTTGGGAAGAATATATAAATAAATATTTCAGTAGTCTGGATGACAATTTAAAGAAAAATAAAATTATTTCACTGGTTTATGGACTAGGTGCAATAACAGGAAGACCTTTAAATAGATATCCTCATGGTAAGTTTTAATTTCTTGCACTTTTTTGTCTAGTTGGAATGATGGGCTTGTCTAATTTTCTATAAATATCATTAAAATCCTCAAAATAATAAGTTTTACAAGGAATGCACTCAATATGATTATCTAATGGAATATTAGTAAAATTCGCAATATAGAGAGATCCATTGTACCATGCTAATTCATGCATCACCATATTTATTATTTCAGTGTTGATATTAGGATTAGTAATTTCCAACTCGATTAGATCAAAATTGCCTAATCGATGTAAAGCCATGTCGCATGATAAATTAATATATAATTCTTCTAGATCTTGCTTAAATGGAGATTTAACATAATATGGACAATGTAATGATAGTATTTTCAAATCAGGAAATTTCTCTCCATCAATTAATACTCGATAATTTTCTTCTTTTTGAAAATATAATTCGACAATCTTGGAAGTGTCAATTTCTTGAAATAATCTTTCCATGAAATGATATTTGGAAATACGTAATACTATTTTATTAGATTTGTTAATCTCTTCAACAATTTTTTTATAATGAGATTCCTCTGAATCATGTAATCTTACTGGTTTTAATGACATTATCTAGGGTAGAATTAAAAACCTATAAATTCAAATTAATTTGAGTTTTAAATTGTTTAATTCTTCTACAACAATTATGAATTTAATTCCAAGTCAATTGAAAAATGAATACAAAAAATCACTTCAAGTTTATCCATATCGATGTCAGCCTATTTTAAATCTAGATGAATTTAAATTAAGTACACCTTATTTTGTATGTAGGCTTAATACTGTACAAAGAAAATTAAAACAATTTTGTCATCATGGACAGCGTAAATTATTGATTGGAGAAATACTTCATTTATCAAGCATTTTAAAATCATTTGATGATTGTGCGTTAGTTATTTATGCAGGTGCAGCAGGAGGTAATCACTTACCTATTCTAGGTCATTTATTCCCGAATGTGAAATTTATCTGTATTGATCCTAATGAATTTAATTTGCAATACGATAACGGAACTCAGTACAATCATCATGACTGTGTTTACATGAGTGTTGATCCGGCTAACAAGAATATGTATAAAGCCGATAAAAAAATTATAAATCATTATAAGGGTAAGATTGATTCCGCTGATCTGGATAAATATATTGGTTATGAAGATGACTTTGTAGAATTTATAATTAACACTGAGTATCAATTCTATATAATGGAAGAATATTTCGATATCGAGACTGCAAAGTTGATGAATCAATTAATGAAGGCTTATCAAGGGGTGAATATATTCTGGTCAGATATCAGGACTAATTTTGTTGATGACAAATATCCAACTGACACTGATATATTGATTAATTCAGCTTGCATGATTGACTGGATTAAATATATGATTGAAGGAATTGACAATTTCAATGCGGTATTTAAATTTCGTACAACTTATGGAAGAGACATTAATTGGAATATCGCTGATAAATTTGTAGATGAAGATTATAAAAAAGATTTTATAGAAACTGGTGAAATTAAATTCTTTAGAGGAACGAGGTACTTACAAGCATGGCAAGGTTATACATCCAGTGAGACTAGAATGTGGTGCACCTTTGATCAACTTAAAATGCCTCTTATTCGATATCCACTTGCCGAACATGAAAATAAGTGCTTTGCATATAATAGATTATTTAGACATGTTCACAAATGCTATAATCCTTATATAGGACTGGTAGAAGGATTCGATCATTGTAATGATTGTGCATTTGAAGCCCAAGTATGGAAAGCTTATTCAAATTTACTAAATATGAATGAGACATCAAAGAAGAAAAAAATAAAATTCTTCATGATCAAAATTAGTAGATTAATTGGAACCCCACTTAACAAATTTCCACATGGTAAATTTTAATTTCATCATCGCCTAATTTTTTTATTCCTTGATTCACATTGCTGATTTGGCACGAATCATTAAAGGAAAATCAACAGGGAGATATCTTCCTGAATTGTCTACTATAAATGTATGAGTTGGAACGGCTTTGATAAACTGTTCATATCCGCGGGGCATTTTAAGAAGCAATCTGCCTCTAAATCCACGTAGCGAATTCATAATATACTCCATGTAATATTCGACATCGATATCGCATTCTTGAATATGAAGCATTAAATCTTTAATTGGACCTAATTCAAATACATTTCTAACCTGGCTTACATTGATCGATACAAAATCAAGATTTTGAAATGGAGATTTAATAATAATCAAATATTTATGACCACAAAGGTTGAGATGTCTGACGTTAGGAAAAGTATCACCATCTAAAATAAAGTTAGATTGAACACAGATGGTTAAATCAATTACTTTGTGTAAAATAGGTATTTCATCATTGAATTTCTTAAAAGTTTCATAATAAGTAATCAAGCATTCAAATGCATTATTACTGTTATAGTGCTTGATATTATCTTCGTTAGATATGAACATACAACGGAATGCTAAAAACTCCATATTGTAAATTTAAATAAAAAAATTATCAAATTTATGATCTTCCTGATTTTTTGAAGCTCTTTCTCAATGGAAGATTTTGTAATTCTTCAACTCCTTCATATTCACTTGGAGATACAAAACCACATGGTATATCAAAATTAATATCAGTCGATGGAGCATGAGTGAATATACAATGAATAGTTGGTAGCATATTATATCCAAGATATAAAATATTTAATTTTACCATATAACTCAAAAGATCAATTTTATAGTCAATTGGCTCTCGAAATATATGAGATAATTGAATCTCTACACTTTTTATCATGTCTATATTCTGGAATAAATAATCAACTAATTCATCTCCAAATTTATCATATAATTCATAATTGAATGTTAACGAACATGGTTTTAGTAATTTAAATCCAGGCTTGGTGATAAATACCTTTTCACAATTTATAAATCTATCATCCAGTATATCAGAAATCGAATCTGAAATCGATTTTATACCGAATATACCGTTGCCTAGCCTGATATTTGTTGGGTTCAGTTCATCTAATATAGGAGCAGTTTCTAATAAAACAGGTGGTTGGTCATAAATACCATGCACACTTATGGAAGTTAGATTATCTCCGTATACAGTTATTTTGCTTCCCGGTAATAAATTAGTAATAGATAAATTAGATATATTTACTATAGTCCCTTCAAAAAAGCATCCACTAATATATATTCTATCAAAATAGAGATTGTCAATCTGTATAATGCAGGAGTTAAGAGTTATAGATTTGATAGTAGAATAAAACAGTTCATTATAATCCATATCCGCGACATTATAAAATTCTAATCTTGTAATTGATGTTTTGCATTTAGGTAAAATTAATATATACTTAACTGAATTACGTGTAGAATATAATTTAATTGATTTGAGATATTTTAATTTGCTGACCCTGGCTAAATCCAAGATTATATTTTTATTTCTTTTACTGTAATTTGTTCCTAGTGAAAGCGACTTAACCTTCGAATTATTTTCCACAAATTTATCAGTAATTGTAAATTTATCAATGGATGATGAAAATTTTACTTTCATATTATCAGTAATTATTCCTCCATACCACGTATCATTCAAGATATCTTTTTTATTAGCCTTGATCATTATAAATTTGATCTCTTAATTAAAAAATCAAATTTATAAATGGAAGAATGATTTAAAGGAACCAATTGATTTAAAAGATTTTCTTATATTTGCATGTAGATAATCATGAGATCATTAATAGTCTGAGTATATTGAAATGTACAAGATAGCAAGATATTATAATGAGCTATATGATTTCACTGGTAATAAAAAATATTGTGCAACACTTAAAAAATATATAAGTGAAAATACATTTGATCTAAAATTTATAGAGTATTTAGAATGGGTGCGATGAAGCACCGGATATAATATCGCAATTAGCAGATTCATATGCTATGGGTGCTTTGTCTACATTAATGAAATTTAGAATCTATAAGGAACTGATAATATTTATGGTATATCCTGATTTACCTAGAATCAGTGATGTCTACTCATCCTAAATAGTGAACTCTTTGCCTTCTATCAATCGGATTAACACCTCTTATATTTAAATATGTTTCATAAGTATGAACTTCAAATCTAGGCATATCTCCAACGTAATCTATTATTTGATTCCAGCTTCTTGTATTATTAACGCGATTATATAAATTCAAAATTAAATTATAACTTTGATCATTATATTCAGTATACTCAATATTATTATTCAGCGTGCTAATATGATTTCTCCCTAACTGGTACATAATATTATCAAATAAGTCATTATATTCGCGATTTTCTGCTGAACATCTATAATAAACGCATTCAATTAATTTTAGATAAAAATCTAATTCTTGATTATTACTGCGACCATTAACAATGTCGTTTGTATCCTGGAGAATTTCTTTTTTCTTAATTCCGACTTTGATTTCTTGATCAATTGGAAAATTATAATCTGGATTTAATAAATCACATAATGTTATATTCTGAAAATTGTCATAAGTAATTTTATGAATTATTTTAGGATATATATTATTAATTATTCTATAAGCCTTATGTGAATTAATTCTGGATGATGGGGTAAAAGGTGGATTAGACGCATAATAATAAAAATAACTACGCAATTGAATAACTCTCAGATTTTGAATAATTTCTGTATCCATTTCTATATCTATTTCTATATCTATTTCTATATTAATTTGATTTTTTTTAATTGAAATCAAGTTAATATGCATTGGAAACAATTTATTGAACTTGCAAGTTTGGAAGGAGGACAAGAATCATTCCATATCAGAAAGGCTATTCAAAAACACAATATATCCGAGATACTAAATATACCTGCTAGCGTATATCATCTATATAAAGCATCTGATTTTGAACAATGTGAATTAATTACATTTACACCAAATGAATTTCCATCTTCTAGAGGTTGTACAAGTTTCAGTTCTAATAGCGATAGAACATATAATACAATGATAGAGTGTTGTGTAAAAGACAATTATTATATTAATGAATGTCCATTTATTATAAAAGGTAAATTAAATGTTATATTCTTATTCGTTAACCCACATAGAAATTTCTTAGATATAAATGTTGGATTATTTATTTATATAGGATTCCAGAAATTAGAATTTACAATTACATGTCAAAGATTGATCTATTTAGGAAAAATGGACTTTCTTCCAGATAATACCGCTAATTTAATTATATCAACTGCATTAATAAACATTAATTCAAAAGAAATGAATTTACTTGGTAGATTATACCAACGATCTAGAAGGACAATAAAAGAAGGCAATATTGAATTAAAAATATTAAAGAGAGAATCAATTATACAAACTTCCACATATATTAATATAACTAAAGGAAGTATTTTGGATGGAATAAACATTACAAAATATAAAAATAATTACCATATAACATTCGCAACATTTTGTGAGTATAAGTCTACATCTTATCAATATACTAATATTAGTAGTTCGATATGGGATTTAATAAAAGATATTTATAATGATTATAGATTAGATAGTATACCGAATCAACTACCGATAGCAGAAGTTGTCTTAGATAATAAATTAGGAAATATAAATTTAGATAATTTATCAGAATATACTACTAAACTAGTAATTAAAAATGCTAGATCAATTTCAATTAGCAAGATTAATTCAGTTAAAGAACTTAAGATAATTCCATATTCTGAATCAGAAATAGAATTACCTACTGACTTTGGAAAATATTTTCCGGATATTAAAACAGTAGATATGCCTAATCCTGAAATATATAACTTTGCAACAGATAATATTCAAGATTCATATTCGGAAAAAATTAAGAAAATTAAGTTTTATAAAGAACAAATTAAATTATTGAAAAATGAAATTAATATGCGAATCAAACTTTAGATTTGCTCTGTATGTATTTATCTCCTTCCACCAAGTATCTTCTTCTATTTGTTTTTTAGTTAACCTTATATCATTTTAATAATTAGTTTTTCCATTATAAAAACTAATCAAATTTGTTATCTTGCTGATTTTTTTCTTTGTAAATTGACATAATTATTCAACTTTTCTAATTGTTCTTCATCAAGTAATTTAATTAAATCTTCATCTATTTCAATTAACCACTTACATATTTCTAAATGACTATTTTCAGCAGCATATCTAAATATTTCATCATCATAAGCATGAATATATGGATTAAATTCCATTAACCATTTACACATTTCTAATTGGTCATTTCCAGCAGCTAATCTAAATGCTTCATCATTATTAGCGTGAACATCAGGGTTAAATTGCATTAACCACTTACATACTTCTAAATGACCATTTCCAGCAGCGTGTCTAAATGCATAATTATCATAAGTATGAACATCAGGATTAAACTGTATTAACCACTCGCACATTTTTAATTGACCATTTCCAGCAGCCCATCTAAATGCATCATCATCTTCGGCATGAACATCTGGATTAAACTGCATTAACCACTTACATACTTCTAAATAACCACTTTCAGCAGCATATCTAAATGCTTCATCATATTCGGCATGGACATCTGGATTAAATTGCATTAACCACTTACATACTTCTAGATGACCATTACTAGCAGCATATCTAAATGCATAATCATCGTCAGCATGAACATCAGGTTCGAACTGCATTAACCATTTACACACCTCTAATTGGCCATTACCAGCAGCACATCTAAATGCTTGATCATAATCGACATGAACATCTGGGTTAAATTGCATTAACCACTTACATATTTCTAGTCGGCCATTACGAGCAGCCCGTCTAAATGCATAATCATCATTAGCATGAACATCAGGGTTGAACTGCATTAACCACTTACATATTTTTAAATGACCATTTCTGGCAGCCCATCTAAATGCATGATCATATTTGGCATGAATATCAGGATTAAATTGCATTAACCACTTACATACTTCTAAATGACCATTTTCAGCAGACCATATAAATGCTTCATCAATTTGATTTAAATCTAAATAAAGACATTTAAACTCTATATCTGGAAATTGATCCTTTAATAATTGAAGTGAATAATCGATCATCTTATTATAATTTTTTATAAAAAATCAAATTAGTTTCTTGCAGATTTTTTTCTTTGTGAATTAATGTAATTATTTAACTTTTTTAATTGATCATCATTAAGTAGTTTAATTAAATCTTCGTCTATTTCAATTAACCACTTACACATTTCTAAATGACCATTTTAGCGGCATATCTAAATGCATAATCATTATTAGCATGAACATCTGGTTTAAATTGCATTAACCATTTACATACTTCTAAATGACCTTTTTCAGCAACATGTCTAAATGTTCCATTAATCTGACTTAGATCATAGTAGTCATAATTAAACCTTTTATATTAAAATTGATCTTTTAATAATTGAATAATCGGTCATTCCGTTATAATTTTTTGTAAAGATCAAATTAAATTGGTATAGAAAAAATAAAAAAATATAACTTTAATAAATTGCACTTTTCTTTTGATTACTTGGAAATAATTTTTTTGTTAATCGGAGTGATTATTTTTTCCAAACCCTCATATTTAATTTGGTATGTATTAGTGGGGGGTGTATCTAATTCCATTAAGACCCTCCTCATCAATTTGGAGATATAAATTGCCTTTATAATCCACTTTAATTTAACTGCGCCTTTCTCTAATATGTATATATTATCTGCTTTAATATAATCTATCAAGTTTATATTAGATGGAGTTATCATTAATTCATTCAATTCCATATCACTTACATTTACCTGATTATTGAAACTTTAGAAGTATCTTCTTTTAGAAATTCATAATAAGCATGTACATCATCTATTAGTAAATACACCTTTGAAGCTTTCTCATATTCACTAAGATAAGCCTTAAAATTACTTACTATAACAACAAGCATTTCTTCATGCATAGCATAATTAAAGATCAAAAAAATAAAAATTAGATTTTTATATTTTGCGTTTATATGCAATTTTGCCATGATTTCCTTTTAATCTTAATTGAGCATGTCTTATTATGACCTTTTTATCTTCCTTGATATTCTTAAGCATGATCTTAGTAGCTAACAGAAATTCTTCAATTGCGCATCTCTCATATTCCCTTTCAGCCTTACCTTCTTTAACTGCCTTTATATGACAGTTCTTTTGATATTTCATCAACTTCTTTAAGTCATTACAATGATAATACTTAACATTTGCAGGTCCAATTCTTAATGAATAATTAAGTCGAATTGGAAGAATTATTTCTCGCACTTCCCTTAAATATTCTACAATATTTAGTAGTCCATTTACTGCTTCAAATCTAAATGCTCTTTCAAATTCCATATTAACTTCTAATAATATATAGTTAAAATAAAAAT
>Ga0102934_1000285_pt1 | contig 32490 bp, 17 predicted proteins | sample SalPonR2_A_D1_MG_FD_78175 | JGI IMG/M metagenome (GOLD analysis project Ga0102934, IMG submission 78175) | Salt pond soil microbial communities from South San Francisco under conditions of wetland restoration - Salt Pond MetaG R2_A_D1_MG | ecosystem: Environmental > Aquatic > Marine > Intertidal... | reverse complement strand
CGGACACCGCCGTAGGCGTCGACAATGATGGCGAGCACAAGGGCGCTCTCAAGGGAAAGGGAACGGTCGACCACGCGGTCGTAAGCCATGGACCGCGCGGAGAGCATGGAGCATTCCACCTTGAAGATCACCACAGAGCGCAGACTCGCCTGGTAGTCAGCGATGTAGTCCGCCAAGAAGAGCGCACCGTCGGTACCCACGTCGTTTCCTGTGAGATTCAAGGAGACGATTGAAGATGCGTGGGCGCGGTCCCCCCCCGCCCGAGCCGCGTGCCGGGAGCTGGCCGTCGACATGGGCGACGGGGCTCCTGAAGCCCCCTTGCCACTCTCCTCCAAAGCCTGAGTCCCTTCTTCAGAGGCGTCTCCGTCCGAGGAAACATCCCCCAGGGACGATCCAGACGCGTCAAACATGTTCTCGCGCATTTTCGACACCAGGGAGCGGACCCCGTAGTCGGTCAACGCGTTGCCCTCCAGTTGCAGGCTCGTGGGCATCCCAGTCGCCGTCACGTCCCACAACGAATACAAAATATGCTCCAGGAAGAGGTCGTCGATGCCCATGTAGCTCAAATCCAGCCGCAATGTGGCCCCGCGCATCAGTCCCTTGGCATGCACCTCCTCCATCAAGGCCTTCATGGCCAAGATCTTCATGTCTTTGGTACTCTTGTGGTCGTGCTTGATTTTCCGACACACTTTCACCAGGAATCGGACAGCCCCGTCCGCCCTCTCCCTTTCTTCGATCACATTTCCTCTATCTGGGTCCAAGATCCATTGCAGATCGCGTGGGTGGTGCAAGGCGGCGGCTGCCGTCTGCCGCAGCTTGACGTCGATGCTGCTGGTGGAGGCTTCCTTATACAATTCTCGGTGCATCTCGGAGACGAAGCTTCTCTGCTCTTGGATGTCGGCCTGGGGCAGGGCCCGAATTCTCTTCTCCTGCCCCTGATTCAGGTACAGCGGCTCTTTGTCGTACGCTTCCGAGCCATAAGTCAACAGCAAGTCGAGGCAGTCACGAGACCAGCTGCAGAAGGCCAAGCCCACGAGGGAGAAATAGTTGTCCTGGTCCGTCCATTGGCCCTTTTTCTCGTCCGGTCCCCAGGCGGTCGGATTCCCCCTCTCACTCTTGCACCGCACCAAGGCCCGGTCAGCGACGTCCATGGCAATGGAATCCTTTCGTCGGCCCCAGGCACGGTCCCGGGTGCCGGGTCGCTCCCCTCCTGGGGCCACGCTAAGGTTCTCCTGGTGGAAAAGATGCCCATGCCCCCCCCCCAAATGGCTGTCTATGTAAGCACCGACGCTCACGTCTGTGCTTTGGGATGACTCAGGTTGCGAACCGACTTCTTGCGGGTTGTTGGTGCCTGGGTGTTTCCCAGATATGGGCCCGATATTTGTCTGTGGCTGAGCGCTGGTGATTATTAGCCGAGGAGCCATGGCTTGAGCACAGCAGTCATCTTTCTCTGCGGGTGCCACCGGAAGCTGCCCCTTTCCCGAAATGGAGAGCAATGTCCGAGAGAGGGATAAGCGCGGGACTGCTCTCCCAAACTGTGGTCGACGCTCCTGAACATGCTTCGACTGATTCAGGGAGAAGCGCGTGCACGAGGCAGAGAAATCCCGCAGGGAGGGCCCCAGCATAGCAATTGGGACCACCACCCACCGGAAGAGGAAAGAGTGTCGCGAGATGTCAATGGCGCCTTTGACCAGCTCCTCCTCGGTGAACAAGGTGTGATGAGCGAGCAGTAACTCCAAGACATCCGCCCGGCCCATATACACGGCGATTTGCGTGGGAGAATACCCGGCAAAGCCTACAGGTTTCACGTCTTTGGGTTTCTCGTAGCGCACGTCCGCTAAGCCTTGTTCGAGCAAGTCGTGGACGCGCCGGACTTCCCCTCTGAAGGCCGCCTCGAACAAAGCCCGCGACTCTCGGTCGGCTAATTCCTTCTCCCGCGCTCTGTGTTCCATGCTTCGCTCTTGGAATTGCTTGTACTTGAAACGGAAGGCCCGCCACAGTGCTAAAGGATTAAGGATGTAAATTGCCACGAGTATCACAACCAGGTTTGGCGCAAGAATGAGGTATAGAACCCATGGCACGCCGGTGGGGGAAACGACCAGCCAGCCTTGGTGCAGGCTGAGGGCAACTGAGACGTTGAAAGTGCTGCAGACGTCAATGAACGATTCGAGCATGTTTTCGGTCCGCCTGATGAAAGGAGAGCAGATAAGCAGGGTCAGTGCCGTCCCTCCGATCAGCACGACCGATGCCACGATGGTGGAGAGGCTCCTGGCCATCCCTTGCCCGTCTTGCGTCACGATCAGGGCTACCAGGAGGCCGCGTTGGATAAAATAGGCCCAGAGTTTCCACCAGGAGAATCGGGGCCGAAGGGACCTCCAGTAGTCATCGATCGGGTGCCCATGCGCCATTTCATACGCAGCTTCGGTCCAATGCCGGCTTTGCCTGGCGGCAATCCGTTTCTGCCGCAAAGAAATTCGGACCCGTCGAAGCACCGCCTTCCGCTTGTAGCCGTCCGTGATGAGCGGCATGGAGCGGGCGTAGTGTTTCAAATTGTTCACCTGCTGTTCCAGCTCTAAATAGTTGTAGGCGAGGAGATCGTCGTCTTCCACGTCCATTTTTCCCTTCTTCTCCCCGCTCACGCCCTTCCATCCCGCCAACGCGACTACCACCTCGGCTTTGGGTTGGTATTTTCCCCCTTCGATCGAATTTGTCGGGTCCGGCACCCATTCGTACACACTCCGACGGCGCGCGAGTAGTCTATAAATCGCCACAGGGAAACCAACGCCATACAGTGCGGCGAGGACCAAAGCTACAATCCAGATGACAGGAGAGATGACCCGCCCCTCTTCATGGTGGTGTTTGGCCGTGTAAATGATCTCGAAGAGCTTGGTAAGGAGTGGTAGATAGGCAAGATTCAAAGCGATCAGCACCGCGTAGCGGAGTGCGTAGCGCACTTGCAGAAAGAAACGCATCCGGTCTTCCTCTTTTTCCAAAATGATGAAGAGTTTCCGGCCCATATTCCCCGTCCCCACAAAGACGAGGTAAGCCAGGGCCGAGACGACGCTGACCACCCACGTGACGGCAAAGGCGTCCACTGCCAGCATAACGTCCGCAGAGACCAAACTTATGCACACCAAGCCGGTTAAAATGACGGAGTACGTGCAGATCTTTCTGGCTATGGCTTTGTTCTTCGGCCATGCGTCGATGTAACGGCAGCGCCACGTGGCACTGTTGCGCCAAACCATCTCGCTCACATAGTAGCACAGACAAGGAAAGAGGAATGAGACCAGGAGGCTACTGTACTTCCACCGGAAGATGTGGAAGTCGAGGATGAAGACGCGCAAAATCCGGACAAAGTGCATGAGCGCCGGGGGCCATCGCACGTCGAAGGAGAGGACCGTGGCGTTGATCTGCAGGAAGCCCAGGAGCTGGCTGGACATACCGAAGGAGCGAATGAACTCAGCTTGGGCAGCCATGGCCCTTTGAGCATGCCCAACATTGTTCACGACCTCATCCGGGACCACGGGCTCGGCCTCCACACTCCCGACACTCCCACCCTTCCGAGGGCGCGACTCCCTCCACGTCCCCGTCTTTCCATCGGCCCCAGCGGCCTTACCCCGGCGACTTAGACCTCCTTTTGTGCCGCCATGGCTACCAGAATTTTCCGCGGCGGTGGTCTTTCCCGCCCCAGAGGGCCCCGCGGTCGTTTCTTGCTCAAAAATTCCCTCCGGTGCCGCAATCGCCGGTAATTCAAATGCCCCCGTAACCCCACGCTTTCCTAGTCCGACCTTCCACCACGCTGACCGCTGCGCTTGTTCATGACCCGTGGAAGCTATGGATGTCGTCAAGATCCTGCCGTCTGATGCATTATCGGGCTGTGAACCTGCGAAGGACTTGGATAGGGCGTGGCCAGCAGGTCTTCGACTATCCGCAGGATGCTTGGCCGAAGAGGCGGCGGAGGGACGGCCTGCTTGCCACCAGAAGCGTGGGCGCTGCGACTTTTTCACCACTGGAGGGGCAGGTTTTTCCGAAATGCAAGCCGTAGGGGCTCGATGATAGTTGCGCGAAGCAATGGAAAGGGTGCGCCGGCCCAGGGGATGATGGTAGTAGATCGACGGGCGACCCGAGAGGTGGGCGTGGGTCATGACATGGTTTTGCAGTTGTTGGGGGTGCTGCGGCAGGATACTTGGTAGGTCATTGGCACTCACGCTTCCCCTCACGGATGTCTGCTTCATGGCGTGGATGCCAACGCTTGCACTGCCGCTGAGTTTGCGGAGCGTCCGCGATTGAGACAACGCATGATTGACGGACAGACCGCCTCCCTGGCTAAGACGGGGGGCGAGCCCAAGGGCCTGGGTATTGTCGTTCATCAATAGGTTTCTTATACTGATTGAACGAGGTATGACCGGCGGCCCGTCCGGGACGACGGAGTCCTCATCAATCTCCTCTGACGCCGAAATGAACGATGGCTCCGGCAACTTGAAATTGACTGTAGCGTTTGATTTTAAATGCCGCGACGGTGTTGTCATCTGAGACTGCTGGATTTTCAATGCCGGAGGAAGCTGTGGAGGTGTAGAAATACCCGGCTCAGGATAGTCCAGGGCATCATGGGACGCGGCAGGGAGGATGGGTCCCGACGACTTGCGAATTTTGGGTCCCGCATTACAAGGCGCAGGGTCGGCTAAACTTCCACATGGTAGCTGACGTTCAATATCCATTGATTTAAGTGTCGAATTATTCCCAACGTCTTCTTCATCCTTCAGGTGTTCAGGGGCCTGGGTTTGATGTGACGGCGCCGCCGGGCGAGTCGACGAGCCCATCCGAATTTCATCCGTGTCAGCGTCACCATCCCCGTTAAAAGGGCGGCAATTCCCCCCTAACGGGGATGCCATCCTTCAAAAATGCCTGAGAAACAAGGAATTCGAATGAGCGTCTCGAAAGAAGTGCGGTTTTTCATGACCTACAGAACGCCGTGGCCCATGGGAACTAGCATACCCGGGACCGTTTCTCCGCCCGTTGGACCTTGCTCTGCCGTCTCGAATCCTGGATTCCCACGTTTTCTGGCTCCCGGAGCCTCTTTTTGACCCATTGTCCCTCGTGGCCACGCGTGAGGCGGTGTTTTTGGTCTCGAGCTTCCGGACGAGGAAAACTCTTCTTGGTCGGGGTCCTCTTTTGGGATTACTTGTGTGGCCTTGTCGCGCAGGGGCAGTGAAGATGATCCGACGCACCGCAAAAGTCACAAGATTTGGGACATTATCCACATTCCTGCACGTTTCAAAATATTTGTAAGTCTGTGACAAACATGGCACATTAGATAAAGGCTATGTTCTGGGATACAAGAGATCATTCGTGGACCAACAATGACACATTGAAAACTATAAAAGAAGCCTTGAAGGCTGTAATTCCTAGTAGGCTTCGTGCACGAGGGCGAGCCCGTGATCTACGAACTACAGCGCCACATCTTATTTCGGTGGGATTTATTGTCCGAAGCACTTTGACAATGGTTCAAACGGATGTCTGAGAATTTGTCAAATTTATCTCATATTTCGATAATTATCAAGCTATTCATAGCTGTTTTCAGGTAGGTGAACAAGTTTTCAGACAAAAGTAGGGCCAGCCAGGGCAGATCTGTGCGTTTTGTGCATTGACGAAATCAAGTGATCAAGTTTGCGGAATGATGTGGCTTTTAAAGACAGCGAAGATCCACGAGATTGCCTGTTTCCTAAGTCTTTTGGATGATGTTGTCGATGAGAGACTGGTGCGCGGAGAATTGCACCCATCGCTTGTAGTATATAAATGTGTACATCCACACGAATGTAGTCGCGTGCCTCGTTAACTCAGTGCAGTTGGTAGAGTACGCCCTTAGTAAGGGTGAAGTCGTGAGTTGATGGGATCGCGTTCTCGGGTTCGATACCTGGAGGGACGACCATCGCACAATCAATCCTCACACGAGGCTTTAAAAAGGAGTTTCAACGCTCCCGTTGCACGCGAAATTTTTTGTGTGGTCGAAGTCGACTTTCATAGTGTTTCATTTTTTTTAATTTGTTGTTAAAACTCTTAGCGCGTGGTGGTGTTGATGCGTGGCTGAAACCGCTTCGGAAGTCTCTATCGAAAAAACCGGGGACAGTCAATGTAAACTATCCCCCGGTTTTCGCGACTCTTGAAATGCGATACGGTCTAGTCAAGGTGATCAATAGCGACCTCAATTGTTAGAGGGACTGGACCATGCCTTTTCTCGCTAGAGTCATGAAGAAGCAATCGGCCGTGGGAATCCTCTTTCCCACCAAAACTAATCCAGGTGGTTACAACCACGTTCAAACCACACTTCATCCGGGAAAAATTCCTTATGGAGGGGAAAAAGATGCAAGCTGTCCCATTTACGTTGTCTGCTCCCCTGTATCGTTGTCTGAAGCCCCTTTCATTCCCCTTCACTTTATTTCACAGCACCTCACAGCATCCAGCCTTTCCGAAGGCGCCTCCGCCGAGCTCGCTTGAGCAAACATTCACTGAGGCAGTTTGAGATCATTTCAAAAGGATACTCGAGTGTCCTTGAAAAGGACAACACAATTACGTGTGTGATAAGCTGCTGGGACACCACGTTAATTTCCTGGTGGTAAGAATTGCGCCCGATTGCTTCGTACACGCGGGGTTTGCCGTGTTGGAAGGGGCGTTTCCTCCCTCCGCCGAGCCCGTGCTGCGGCCCCAAGAACTCCAATTAATACCGCTTCAACTTTTATGAGGCGGGAACATTCGAGGTGCGACCGCATCATCGGACTCAGTCATTCGACACCCTCTCATCTCAAGTGTCCAAGCTAAGAAAATATTTAAAGGGAAAATTTGGGAGTATATTCTAATTATGTGGGCAATGCAAGTCAAAAAGTATCCGATTGAGCATAGCTGCGTGGCCCTGGTTTTTATTACCGTACTCTAATTTCCGCATTCAACAAACTTCATTGCCATACTCTATTTACACAGGCGCAGTACGAGAGATTCATACGAAATACTCGTCTTCAAAATATGGCTCTCGTTGTGGATGAGTCGACCAAGCGCATGGCCCGCATGTTAGGCGCGGAGGAGGCGGAGATCCGGGATGGCATTGCCGAGGAAGGTCTCAGCAGTTCATTTTATGATGACACTGGACGCCCCTCTCTATTCGTGGGCCTGCAATCCGACGATGATCGTGAACACCAGACAAAGAAGTAAGTGTCCAGGGACCGTAGGGGGAGGTTCAAACACCCTGACCTTTGCACGTCACGGCGGGAAATAGAGCTAAAGCGTGCGGCTTTTCACGCGGTCTATCCATCCATGTCATGCCCGTGCTAGCATGCTCTCAAAGATCACTTCCTCGGGGTGGGGTGCTCTCATACCTATGTGCATTTTTCCGTATAAATTCTGTCTTCCTGGACCCTATCACCAGCACCTACTCGTAGCCTCGTCGCGAATCTCCTCAGACCCCCTATCTCGATCATCTTTTCCACTCTCTTGTCCTCCTTCCATCGGAAAATCTCACCAACCACCGCATTTTTACTTACTCGCAGCCTGCGCATCAATTATTCCCGTCGTGAAAACGTTTTTCTATCCATTCGACACACCCATTCCCTTGCTTTTCTTTTTCTTGCATAGAACGATGAACTACGTGAAGCAGGCTACAGTAAAGATCGCCCTTGAGAAGCAAAGGTCCGTGTCCCGGCAAAAATCGGGTGGGTACGGATCGATGGAGACTTCCTCCCTCTTGCCCCAGAAGTTTAAAAGCGGGGAAGTCATGGAGGAGGGAAAGGTGCCCGTGGGCGGAGAGACGGAGCAGGGCCCCCCGAAGCTCTCATTGCACAAGACGCGGACGGTCAGCAAGTTGCACTCCGAGGGTCTCACCTCGGAATTCGCGGCAGAGCTCCTGAAGAAATTCGGGCGGAACGAACTGCCGGAAAAAAAGAAACCCAAATGGCTCATTTATATCGAACAGCTGATCGCCCCTATGCCATGCATGATCTGGGCAGCGATTGCCATCGAAATTGCCATCAAATCCTGGCCCGACATGGCCATCCTCCTTGGGATTCAATTCATGAACGCCTCCCTTTCCTACTATGAGACCACCAAGGCCGGTGACGCCGTCGCCGCCCTCAAGGCCTCTCTCAAGCCTGTCGCCCACGTCAAACGGGACGGAAAATTTGTGACCATGGACGCGGCGCTTCTGGTGCCCGGCGACCTGGTTCTCTTGGGCGCCGGCGCGGCCATCCCGGCGGATTGCATCGTCAACCACGGCACGATCGACGTGGACCAAGCGGCCTTGACCGGGGAATCCCTGCCCGTCACTTTTTACAAGGGCGATAGCGTCAAGATGGGGTCGACGGTGGTGCGTGGGGAAGTGGAAGGCACTGTGGAATGCACGGGAGCCAACACCTTTTTCGGACGGACGGCCGCCCTTCTGCAGGGAGGGGACGAATCTTCCAACTTGGACAAGCTCCTGATGAAGATCATGATCGTCCTTGTCATCCTCTCCATGAGCCTCTGCGGCATTGCCTTTGGCTATCTCCTGGCCTCCGGGGAGCACGTTCGTGCGGCCCTGTCGTTCACTGTGGTCCTTCTGGTCGCCTCCATCCCCATTGCCATTGAGATTGTCTGCACCACCACCCTCGCCCTCGGTTCCCGCGAACTCGCTAAGGACGGCGCCATCGTTTCCCGCTTGGCCGCCATTGAGGACATGGCGGGGATGAGCATCCTGTGCTCGGACAAGACGGGGACCTTGACGCTGAACAAGATGGTCATCCAGCAGGAGACCCCCACTTACGCCAAGGGCGAGACGCAGTACACGATCCTGCGGTACGCGGCCATGGCCAGCAAATGGAACGAGCCTCCCCGGGATGCGTTGGACACTCTGGTCCACAGCTGCGCGGATTTAGCCTCCCTGCGGGACGTGAAGCAGACGGATTATTTACCGTTCGACCCCACCATCAAGCGCACGGAAGCCACCGTGGTCCTGCCCCGGGGGGAGACCTTCAAAGTGACCAAAGGCGCCCCCCACATCATCATGCAGCTTTTGAGCGGCCCTGAGAACGCCAAGGTGCTCGCCCAGTGCGAGAAAGACGTGGAAGGCTTGGGTGCACGCGGCATTCGCTCGCTCGCCGTAGGCAAGACGAACGCGCAGGGTGCATGGGAAATGATGGGCTTGTTGACCTTTTTGGACCCGCCTCGCCCGGATACGAAAGCCACGATCGACCAGGCCCGCGACTTTGGGGTGGAGGTGAAAATGATAACGGGCGACCACCTCTTGATCGCGAAGGAGACGGCCCGGCAATTGGGCATGGGCGACAATATCCGGGACGCAGAGATGCTCCCGAAGCTAGACCCGGAGACGAAGAAACCCCCGCCGGACTTGATGGATCATTTCCAATACGTGGAGGAGACCTCTGGCTTTGCCCAGGTTTTCCCCGAGCACAAATTCTTGATCGTCGAAGTCCTGCGCAAGGGCGGATACAAGGTAAAGATCCAAGAGGCTTCTCTGGCATGACCGGCCGTTTTGAGGTCCATGCCCCTTCTCCCTTTCGTCGTGTCCCGTGCCCCTGTGTCTTCTTCCGCTCGGGCCATACACCCCTTGGATGCGCAAATGACTTTCGACGCATCGGTCACCCACGGAGCCCTCACAAATCCCCACTTTCCCCCTTTCCCTCTCTCCTTCCTTGACCGCCACCTAGACGGGGATGACCGGAGACGGCGTCAACGATGCCCCTGCCTTGAAGCGGGCCGACGTCGGCGTGGCTGTCCAGGGCGCTACGGATGCCGCCCGTGCTGCTGCCGACATTGTATTGACAAAACCGGGCCTCTCCACCATCGTCACCGCCATCGTGGTAGCGCGCATTGTCTTCGGGCGCATGACCTCGTTCATCACCTACCGTATCGCCGCCACCCTCCAGCTCTTAGTCTTCTTCTTCGTGGCCGTCCTCACGCTGCACCCGATCGAATTCCAACCCGAAGGTGACGACGACAACTGGCCCGCGTTTTTCCACATGCCCGTGCTGATGCTGATGCTCATCACCCTCTTGAATGACGGGACCCTCATCTCCATCGGATACGACACCGTGTCGCCCTCCACCACCCCCGACAAGTGGAACCTGCGTGTACTCTTCACCGTCTCTGCCGCCCTTGGGGGCGTGGCCTGTCTCTCCTCCCTCCTCCTTCTTTGGGTCGCGCTGGACTCTTGGAATCCCCACGGGCTCTGGGGAAGCTTCGGCTTGGCGGGCCTCTCCTACGCCCAGGTCACCTCCATGATCTACTTGAAGGTATCCATTTCCGATTTCCTTACCCTCTTCTCCGCGCGCTCCGGAGACGATTTCTTTTGGACGAATCCTCCCAGCAAAATTCTGCTTGTTGCGGCGACCATTGCCTGTTCCTTGTCCACCCTCATGGCGAACATCTGGCCGGCCTCCTACCCGGACGGGATCCCCACCATCGGCCTGGCGAGACTCCCGCCGCATTTGCTCTCATTGTACGTGTGGTTGTATTGTCTGGCATGCTGGGTGGTGCAAGACGCGGCCAAGGTAGGGACTTACAAGATGCTGCGGATGTACAACGTGTTCGGGGTAAACGATGTTGTCAGCCTTCGGAAGGCGGACGTGTCTATCATGGTATAAAGCACAGGACACCCAAATAATGTGCGTGAGATTATTCACGTTGTGATCGTTGTAAGAGCATGGGATACGGGACGGATGTAAAGGCTGACCCTGCATTTCTGTGAGGTGATAGTGTAGACCGACGTTAGAAAGAAATGTTGGGATGCTCATAAAGGGGCGAGAGGCACAAACAACAAGGAGGGCATATAATAGGGATTGAGATAGAGGGATTATCGCTGAGAAGGTGAAAGATTTTGGATGTGAGGAAATTGTCTCCCCATTGTCGACCATAAGGTTTCTTATATCCCGGGGCATGCGCCAGACCTCGAAGGGATGTGTGTTAGGTCAGGTATGACAGTAAATATTTGTGAACAGAGAGTAAACGCGCGCATATTGATTTACGTGATTACACAAATGAGCGGGAGGGCAAGTAGCTAAACAGCATCGAAGCATGCACTTCTAGCCATAGTATTTCTTACTTGAGATAAGACCCCAAAAAGAAGTTTGATGTGATGGCAAGATCTTGTGTCGATTTTCGCGGCAAAATTGTTGATGGCTTTTGCACTGCCTTTGACGCAAGAGGACGCCATGATGGGGATAACAGCTCCCCACAGATGAAACATTACCATTCAAGCTTGAAATCGGGAAATGATTCTGCCCCTCAGGTCACTCTTGATGAATTTGGCAGGGGGTATGGGCCGGCATCGACTGACGTCATTCCTCATTTTCGCGCCATTTTGGCGCCTCAAGCTATTAGTTGCCAGCTAGTTTTAGAAGTCTCCCCTGCCCCTCCTTTCCGATCGCCTGTGTCGTGTTGGCTGACTGTACGCAGCCCGCTGGTTTGGTGACGAATGTCGACGAATGCGGGGTGTGTGGAGATGGCGGAGCGTGTGTATTTTTGTTGGACCCTCGACTCATTGTATGAAAGTGCCTGGAGCTGTTCAACTCGCGCGGTGAGACAGAGGCCACCCTCAGTTCAATCAATGCACCGCAAGTGAATTACCCGAGATGCGCTTCTAAACACATGACAATCACCTGATTCTTCTCCTCAACTCTCTTAATTATTACTGTACTTGCTAAAATCAGGTAGGGTCGTCATTTCCAATCACGGTTGTCAGGACACATTGCACCTCAAGTCTGCAGCTCAGGCGCCTCTTCATTTTTTTTCCCGTTTCCAGCCTTGTCGGGTCTCTGGCACATTTCGAGCTTCCCACCAGTCAGTTAAGATTTGCCCACTATTCAGCTAGGTATGAGGAGGATTGCCTGTCGCAGAAACAGGAATCTCCACATTCGATCTGCGTCTGTCGTTCTTGGCGCCTTCCTCTTGCTCGGAGCTGTGGTTGGTTCTACCCGAAGCATCGGGCCTCACGGGGAGAGCAACAGCTGCTTATCGAGAAGCCAAAGCCGCGATCTAAGTAGTGGAAGAAGAGGGCGTCGCCCTGGAAATAGACGCGGCGGAGAAGCTGACAGGATTCCAAGCCCCAGAGAGGCATTCGACTCCCGGAAAAGCCCCCTTGCCCGGATACAGCAGGCATCGGAGGTGCAAGGAAGAAAAACGAGAATACCTCATTCAGCTCCTGCTCTTAAGCAAGCGAGACCAAGAAGCATGCGCAGCCCCGGCTCGAAAGCGGACGGCGCCCTCCCTGTCGACCGTCCCGCGCGGCGACCGTCCTTGACAGGGGGCAGACCTTCTTCGAGGCCCTCCAGCCACTTGCAAGATAAAACCGCGGAGTCCCTTGCTGCACTCGACGACACCGTGAGCCAGCTCTGTCGTCGAGTGCGTGGCGGGAGCGTCAGCGAACGTTCCGTCCCCGCCGTGCCCAAAGGGGCCTCTCCCAGCACGGCCCCGGTGGCATTGCAGACTGGGGATGGGCCGCCATCAATGGCCTCCACCCTGGTGACCGTGAAGCTGCTATTCCTCCTCTTCTATGGATCCTTAGGAGCAGTCATGCCTTACCTCCCCGTCTACTACCACTCCCTGGGCCTCCCCGACAAGCAAATTGGCATGTTGGGAGCCATCACGCCGGCCGTCACTTTCGTTGTCGCCCCTCTCTGGGGGGCCCTGGCCGACCAAACGGGCCGACACAAGGACGTGCTCCTCTTCACCTTCGTCGCCTCTGTGGTCTCCCGCCTGCTTTTCATCTGGCGGACCACCTTCGGATGGCTGGCAATTTTGGTGTTCTGCACCGCGGTCTTGAATGCCCCCGTTCGGCCCTTGCTGGACAGCAGCGTCTTGAACCTGCTGGAGGACAAGCGGGAGTACGGGAAACAACGCCTGTGGGGCCAGTTTGGCTTCGGATTGGCGGGCTGCATCGTGGGTCCTTGCTTGATGAACCACAAGTTTGGGGGGTACAAGGCCGCTTTCTATGTCCATGCCCTCATCTCCCTCCCCACCCTCCTGATCATGCGTCGCTTCAACCCGACCCCTCCAGCCCCCGCGCCCTCTTCCCCTCCCTTACCTGTGGCCTCCACGAACAAGTCGGAAAAGTCCTCCATGGCCAAGGAAGAGGGGCCGGGGGCTGTCGCCCTCCCTTCCAAGGCACCCTCTGCGGCCCTCTCCTCCCAGCCGGCCAAACCGCGCTTTCGAGAAGGGCTGGGTATCGTTGTTCGAAACCCAGACGCCCTCATCTTTTTCTTCCTTGTCTTTGTGATCGGAGTCTCGAGCGGCGTCATAGAGAACTTTGCCTACAAACGCTTACGGGAAGTCGGAGGGGAAGGAACCGTGATGGGAGTTTCGCGCTTTTTTTCCTCCGTCACGGGCGTCCCCATGTTTTGGTTTTCCGGGAATGTGACCCGGCGACTGAGCGTGATGGGGGTCCTGATCCTCTCTTTGTGCTCCTACATTCTCCGCTTTTTCATCTACGCGTCTATCACCAATCCCTGGCAAGGTCTGCCTGCGGAGGCACTCCGAGGGTTCACTTTTGCGGCCATGTGGGCCTCCTCCACCTACTACACGCATAAAATTAGCCCTCCTGGATTAAGTGCGACGATGCTGGGGTTCTTGAACGGTATGTATGGCGGGTTAGGACAATCCACAGGGGCGCTCATCGGCGGAGGCCTGTCGCACCGTGTCGGGACCCCCCGGACGTTTGTTTTAGCGGGCTTGGCCGACATCGTGGTGGTCATTTGCTTTGGAACCTATTGGTGGCTGCATCCGAACGCAACCCGGTTAAAGGAAGAGTAAGGAAGACAGCTCAGGCTCTCTCAATTTTAACTGTGTGACGCTCGGGTGAATTTGCGGAGGCCCTGATAACAGGTAGGTTTTGCGGCGCGTATAACGCAGCCATGAATTACGCCCTTGTCCACAATCCCCCATGAGCATCGTGGGGTCTTGGATAATCATTAATATTCGAGGCATCACCGCTTGATTTCACACAATGATGCTTGCCACGGGAAAAGAGAGTTGCGGTGGTAGGGCTGCTAAGGAGAAGCGTATGGCGGAGGAAGGAGATTTTGGGAGAACCAAAAACAGGCGTATGTAACATAGCGGAACGCGACCAGAGCAGGAGGATGGGAAACAAGGAGTTGAAAGCAAAAGATAGCTTCCTCCCGCTGGGACGATGAGATCTACCGGAGTGTCTGAACACCGGCAAAGAAAGAAATTTAATCAAACGAAGACCCATGATTTATACAGCTATATTTGCCTATATCTCGGTATGAATCGTTCGATACCATTGCGTGGTTCTTAAAAATACGTTCACTGGTCTGTACGCCTGGACTTACTTCTGGTTGAGAGCGTTCCGTATGTTGCGATTTTGCCGCGCAGTAGAAAGCTGAAACGATGTCTGAGTGAAGAGACATCCAGAGCTGATTTATAATTTCTAAGTTATCGATTTTAATTTAAACTCTCATCATAGAAAACGACCAAAATGTTGTCTTATCGGACTTAGATGCCCGGCTCCCAGGACCGAAAACCTCCTGGATGGTCTCTCGGTGGCTACACGGATAGCCGACGCTACTCAACATGACAAAGATTATGTCACATCTCGTGGCCAATGACTGCATTTAAAAGACTTGATACGGAAGCGTGAAAAGAGTAGACCATCTTATTCTCTTCGGCTTTTTCCGAGCGGAAACCACGGCAAGATTGATCGAACAGACGTACATGGCCCAACCTAAGACGTAGAAAGATCAAGGAGGTTCATTCTTATTTCCGCATTCTCAGGAGGACCAGGACGGAGGGAGGTTGTCTGCGAGACTAGCAGATGATGAAAGTGTCGGGAATTTTGTCTCAAAGTCTTGCGTTCTGCGTACTGTGTGGCCAAGCCGCGGCAACAGCTTGGGGCAGGCGTCGACAGCAACTACTACAACATCACCGACATGCCTTCATCTTCGGCTTAATGGGCACATTTCCTCGAGCCGGCCGGTATACGTCCGGTTTTCTCGTCGAACAGCGCTCCCGCTGCTTCTTTACCACTTCCTCGTTGTCCTCCTCTACATTATCTGCGTTCCCGTCGTCTAACTCCTCTTACTCGTCCTCTTCATCTTCAAACCCTGCCTCGTCTCCTCACCCCATCTTATCTCCTCCGCGTCCTCTCTCATCGTCTTCATCTCAACACGACTCCTCCATCCCGTCCTTGTTGGACAAAAGCCTATTCGAGAGAGAGTGCCACGTGCAAGCCTTGCGCCTTCCTGCTGCCTATTGCCACCACGCTATTCAATCGCTATCTCCGTTCCTCTTCCGCTCCACAACGCAACGGAGTGTAATCCTGCCGGGACGATGCACGCTGCCGCTCGACCCTCCGCTTAAGCCAGACGAACGTCTGCTCCTCTTTTGCCCTCCAATGTTGGACGATGACCAAGAGGACGGGTTCGCACGTGCTAGGGGTTGTGCGGAGCCGACTCGGCAGCACCAGACGCATACGTCACACGGGTCCGAAACGTCAACTGGATGCCAGGAGCTTGTCGACAACCTCCTCCGCACCATTCCCTCCGCTTCCTTGCTCCCCCCTCCCGGACTCCCTGTCCGACTCACCTATGAGGACCTCTCCCTTCACCAAGCCCTCCGCCGGCTCCTGCCGCCCTCCCTGGACGTTCCTGCCTCTTTCGAGACCGTGGGCCACCTCGCCCACTTGAATTTACGGGCCGAAGTCCTTCCGTACAAGCACCTGATCGCCCAGGTCGTGCTGGACAAGAACAGGAAGCGGCTCCAGACGGTCGTGAACAAGGTCGGGGAGATCGGGAGCACGTTCCGGGTCCTGCCCTTGGAGGTGATAGGAGGGAAGAAGGACACCTGCGTCCGGGTCAAGGAGAGCGGTGCCTGGTTCGAGTTTGACTACGCGCAGGTGTACTGGAACAGCCGGTTGCAGGGGGAGCATGCCCGGATAATCGACCTGGTCGTCTCGGAAGGGAGGGAGGGAGGGAGGGCGGGGGCCGGGCTTGAAAGGGTGGACGACACTGGTGACTCCCCCCCCGTGGTGGTGTGGGATGTGTTTGCCGGCGTGGGGCCTTTCGCCCTGCCTTTGGCCGTGCGCGGATGTCAGGTCTACGCGAATGATCTGAACCCGGAGAGTTACCGGTATCTCTGCCATAACGCCGCTTTGAATAAGGTGCCTCTCTCCTTTCCTTCCGTCCCGCCCTCCTCCCCTTCCTCACTCCCGCCCAGCCTTCCTGATGCCAAGGGTTCTTCCGCAAGGGCCGCCGCGACTCCCTCTTCCTCCGCCCTCCCACGCCCCCCCCGCTCCTCCCCCCCCAGGCCCCCTCACCTCGTTCCGTACAATCAGGACGGGAGGGACTTCCTACGTGCCCTCGCCCGGGAGAAGAAACCCGCTAGCCACATTTTGATGAACCTCCCCGCCCTGGCATTGAGCTTTTTGGACGTCTTTTCCGAGGAGGAGGGGAGGGAGGGAGGAAAAGAGGGGAGGGAAGGACCGAGGGTGGCGCCAGGAGGAGGAGGGTCGAAAAAACGAGAGGGGAAAAGACTCTTGTTCGGATACTTGGGAGGGAAAGGGGTGGTAGTGCACGTCTATGCTTTCAGTAGAGCCGAGGATGGCGCGCAAGACGTGGTGGAACGCGCCGCGTCGGCCTTGGGAGTGGAGGTGGAACGGCTGGAGGGAGGGAAAGAGGCAGGGCGCGTGCTTGTGCGCCACGTCAGGGACGTGGCGCCGAACAAGCAGATGCTTTGCCTTTCGTTTCCCTTGGATTTAGTCCTCTTGGGCTCGAATGGAGGGGAAGAGTACGAAGGAAAAACGGGGTCAAACACGGCCCGAGGCCCCCCGGGAGGAAGGGAAGGGGCGAAGGGCTGAGTGTGCCCTGTCCTCTCCCACCAAACACCTCGAATACCAATGAGACCATAATCGTGTAGAAATCAATGTAAATGTAAAATGCTTTCTGACAGGTGTGCGTCTCCTTACTCAGCCCTCGGTATTCCCACATCCATGCCCAAAGTTACAACCCTTGCACTGACAGAGACAAAAGACCTCTTCTAGCACCCAAACCGAGGCACACGGCTTGCCGCTATCTGCCTTCTCGATTACGATTCCTCAACTTTCTCCAGCACAAATATAGTCCCTTTGTTGCCCCGGGAGACCCGGAGCCGCCCCGACAAGTAGGTGACCTCAAGCCAGCCTTTCACCTCGTCGTTGAGCAGGCGGAAAGGCACGGGGTAGGGGATGCGAAAGGGCAGTAAGCCCAGGTCAAAGCCAGCATTGTCGAACTTAAAGTCGATGCCTATCGAAAGGAAAGGGAGGGGGGGAGCAAAGAGAGAGAGGCGTTGGGACAGGGGGGCGAGAGAGAAAAGACCTAGAGAGGGAAAAGGAGAACGATCGACATGTGCTGCAGCCTGAGGCAGCCATTGCCTGCCTTCTTCTCGCTTGCTCAACGCTGTGAAGGCCTTATGCGTGTCGTGCCTTCTCTTGTCTTCCAGTTCCCCCCGCACCCTCACTCACGATCGTCCGGGTCGCTGTCCCGAGGGACCTCGGTTTTGCTGATGCCCAAGATATTCAGGCCGAAAAACCTCCCGTCCCCTAGTCGAGGGACGAAATTGGGTATTGGTCGTGATGGTGTGCTGGCTAATGCTTGGACATTAAGGGCCCCGATGGCACCACCAAAGTCGACGATGTTGGTGACGGTCCCCGGCGCAGAGGAGGATGCTGAAGGCGCGATGTCTATCTCTTGGTAGACCGCGAAGGCCTTATTGCCAACAAAAGTGTTCTGAATGGGAGAGGCAGTACTGTCGCTTGAGGTGTAAAGCAAGCGCCATTTTCCATTGATTTCCCGGGTTGTGGTGGCCTTCAGGATCCCTTTCGCAGCTTCCAGTTCCTTGATGAGACCGCTCACGCGCCCCTGCGCCTGTACAGAGTTTTGAACCTCTCTCCGATCCAGACCTTGTATCGCCTGCAGAAGAGAATTTTCAGTGTTTAGGAGGACACGAGGACTTTTCCAGGAGGCAACAAGGGTCAAAGGCCAGGACGCAAGTGCTGCAGGTAAGGAGGTGGGTGTAGGAGGTTTTCCGTCTGCGACATTGAAAGCAGGCCGCGAAGATAGATAAAAAGCTGACGAAAGAGCACTGAAGGCTATGAGGACAAGCACTGAAAGCATCCAAAGACACCTGGAGAGGGTCATTGCCCCTGTGTGCGTGCGATACTTAATCAACAACATGTTCCAGTGAGAGATGTTTGTCGTGGTGACGCATACCCTGATTCCAGCAACGTTAAAACGCGAAGTGGGTCTATCGCATGTTGGAATAATAAAACTAGTATGACAAGGTCCGATGGACTGGACGTGTGCACTGTTTTTTCACCACATATCGATATTTCCATGTGGCGCATGTACGAGAATCTTACCCCAGTCTACTGAATTGCATTTTGTTTTCCGAAATGTGTGCGTCCCGTGACCCCGCATGCCTTGGCAAAGATATGGGCCGTAGAGAAAGAGACAGACAGAGTGCTTTAATTAAAGCCTCCTAATTGAGAGTACCAAAGCAAAGAGATGGTGCTGACAAGTGGATTCAAGCAAAGCAAAGTATACCTCACCACGCTATTTCTTCGCTTCTTTGCCAGAAAGATGATAAATTTATTAAAGCGATCCCTTACACCATCCCTTTAAGCTGAAAGCAAACTTTGGCTGACAATTTCAAAGGTGTCCCTTGACAAGCCGTCTCCCACGGCCATCAACCTATCCAATTGAGCTTTCATCATGTTTCGACGGGTATTCTCGAACTTTCGCCACAAGGAAAATGCACCCGCCAAACGCGCCGCCACCTGAGGATTTAATTTGTCGACGGCCAAGACCATGTCCGCAACAAGGACGTAGCCACGTCCATCCTCAGCATGGAAACGGGCCAGATTGGAATTGGCGAATGCCCCAATCAAAGCCCGGAAACGGTTCGGGTTCTTCATGCTGAAGTCAGGGTGTCGCGTGAGGGCGTGGACCCGGTCGATGGTGTCGGGAAGGTCGGCCAGGGCCTGAATGGAGAACCATTTGTTCAACACCAAAGGGTCTCCTTTCGCATTGGTGTAAAAGATCTCCAATGCCTCGTCTTTCTCGGGCCCCGGCAACGAGGACAGGCAGGCCAAGGCGGCAATGCTATCCGTCATGCATGTGGCGCGTTGAAATGCCGAGGCTGCCAACGCCACGGCTCCGGCATCCTTTTCTGTGCACAGGTACGACAAACAAACGTTCTTCATCCGACGACGGCCGATCTCCTGCGGGGTGACCAGATATGGCACGTCCTTGTCCAGGGCCTGATAGACGTCCATAAACTCCGGCTTCAATGCCGCAGCCAAGCTTTTCTTCACGTGCTCGCGCCCTTCGTGCAAAGCCACCGGTCGCATCACGTCCATCTCACCCAACAAGGTAAGCTCATCCGGCAATGACAGCGCGTAAGCCAGGAGCGACCTGTCCACGCCCGTGTCGTCCAAACCCGCCTTGAGCACGGCTCGGAACGCGTCCACCGTGGTGGGGGCCAGGGGGGCAGGGGTGCCGCCCCCGGCCAATGCCTCTGTCGCCGCCAAAATCGCTTGACTCGCCAACTTCTGGGAGGCTTCCCATCGGTTGAAAGAGTCCGTGTCATGTGCCATCAGGAAGGCCAGGTCTTCGTCGCTCTGCTCCACTTTGAGACGCACAGGGGCACTGAAACCTCGGAGCAAGGATGCGACGGGCGTGCCTCCCTCCACGTTCTCAAATTCAAACGTTTGAGAGGCCTCTTTCAATTCCAGGACGGTCGAGGGCACTAGCTCTCGACCGTCTTTTCCCAGCAGCCCCACCCGCACAGGAATGTGGAAGGGGAGCTTACTGGGCTGGCCAACCGTCCCCGCCGTGTGCTGAGAAAGCGTGAGGCTGTAGTGTTTCTGGGCCGCATCGTAGGCGCCCTTCGCAGTCACCACCGGCGTTCCAGCCTGCAAGTACCAGCGTTCAAACTGTGAGAAATCCTTGCCGTTCGCGTCGGCCATGGCAGCACGGAAATCATCGCAGGTCACAGCCGAGCCGTCGTGGCGGGCAAAGTAGAGGTCCATCCCTTTCCGAAAGCCGGCCGCGCCTAACAGGGTGTGGTACATGCGGATCACCTCAGCCCCCTTTTCGTACACGGTGGAGGTGTAGAAATTGTCCATTTTCATGTAGGACTCCGGGCGAATCGCATGGGCCCGGGGCCCCGAGTCTTCGGCGAATTGGCGGGCGCGCAAGACCCGGACGTCCTCGATCCGTTTTACGGCCGCGGAACCCATGTCGGCGCTGAACTGCTGGTCTCGGAAGACCGTGAGGCCCTCCTTCAAGGTGAGCTGGAACCAATCCTGACAGGTGACCCTGTTCCCCGACCAATTGTGGAAGTATTCGTGCGCGATCACGCCCTCGATGCGCTCGTAGTCCGTGTCGGTGGCCGTCTCGGGCTTGGCCAGGACAAAGGCCGTGTTGAAGACGTTGAGGCCCTTGTTCTCCATTGCCCCCATGTTGAAATCGTTGACCGCCACGATGTTGTACACGTCCAAATCGTACTCGAGGCCGTAAACTTCCTCGTCCCACCGCATGCTCTTCTTCAGGCTGGTCATGGCGTGCTCCAGCTTATCCACGTTCTCGTGCTCGCTGAAAATCTCCAGACGCACGTCCCTTCCCGACATGGTCTTGTAGCTGTCGACAATGCTGCCCAAGTCCCCCGCCACGACTGCAAACAGGTAGCTGGGCTTGGGGAAGGGATCTTCCCACTCGGCAAAATGCCTCCCGCCGTCCAACTCCCCCGTAGCCATCTTGTTCCCGTTCGAGAGGAGGAGGGGCAGCTTCGATTTCTCGGCTTCGATCCGGACTTTGAAACGGGCCATCACGTCCGGCCTGTCCAGGTAGTACGTGATCCGCCGGAAACCCTCCGCCTCGCACTGCGAACAGTAGGCGCTCCCCGACTTGTAAAAGCCTGACAGCTCGAAATTGGATTCGGGCCGGATCAGCACCCGCGTCTGCAGGGTGAAGTCCCCTTTCCCCGCCGACGCAGCCTCGATGGTCTTGCCTAGAACCAACAAATCTGACTCCGCTGTCAACAAAAAGGCGGACCCGTCCCATGGCAGCGGCTGCCCGTTCACCTGGTGCGGAAGGGAAGGTCGGAGAAGAGGAGGAAAGGGTCTTAAACACCCGTCCGCGTCCTTCAGACAGGTCCGACGCTCCCCGGGACCTTGCCAACAGAGCAAATGCTTGCCATTGGTAGCCTCATGCCATCGCTCACACATTCTTCTACCCGTTCCCTCTCTCCCTCGCTTTATTTCCTACCGCCCCTTACCTTGATTTCCATCAGGGTCAGCTCCTCCCCATCGAGTTCCAAGTTCGGAATGCCTGGGGACGGACCGCCGTCGGCGTTCCTCTCCACGGTCAGCGTGGACGTCACATACGTCACCGTCGCCCCAGCAGGGGCCTCGGGGTCGGGATCGGGCACGATTTGGAAGAGGAGGTCGGTATGCCGGATCCAATAATCCGGCTGTCGGTAGGAGGATCGGTACTTGGGCTGGAGTTTTTTTTTCTCAGTGGGAGAAGAAACGGCCTCCAGGGACGCGGAAGTGGGAGCCGGTGCAACTGAAACACCGTCGGCGCCTCCCGGTGCGTGTGCTGCCAAGCACGTTTGTGCGGGGATAAAAGGAGGAAGAGGGTGCTTATTGGCAGAGCTGCTGCAAAAGCCAGCGGAGGGATTCGTGGCACTGGCGACACGGTGCGACGAGCTGACCAGAAAGGCGGCAGAGAGGAGTCCCCAAGACGGACGGCGGCCGACGGAAGTGAAGGCTGACGTTGCCGTAGCCGCAGAGCCCTTGGTGGTGAGACGACGCATCCACGAAGAAGAAGCAGGAGGCGAGGCAAATGCCGTCGTTCCTCGTTGATAGCCCGTGCGAAACATGGCGGTGGACGTGTCGTAGAAGGCAAAAAGTAGGAAAAGAGACGCACAAGTGGCCAAGGTGATGTGGAAGGTCGTGGCAATCATGAAAGGTGGAAGAAGGCCTCAACTCCACAGCTACTTCAGCTGCTGACGACGACGTCGGTGGCGATGAAGGGATGCCCGCTTCTTCTTATCCCGTGCTCTCTGACGTGCCCGCAGACAAAGAAATTCCAGAATGAGTTAAAATTCCGATGATTGTCTTCGAGTATTCTACGAGGTGGATTTTTTGGTCTGAAAACACGACAGACAGTCGCTGGCGTCGCCGACAAAGACCCCTCTTAATGAAAGGGGCTTGCAGCCATGGCCGTACGCCCCGCGCTTACGAGCTATGACACACCTAGTAACAGGGGCTTTAAATTTATCGGGAAGGCACAAATGGGAGTGGTGTGGCCGCTTCTGGGGTCTGCGGGGCCGACTGAGTTCCTTGTCCGAAGCGGCGTCCTGCAGATCCTTTTCACAACCATTCTCGGCTGGGCAATGTTACTACCTCATCAAGCATGGGGACAAAGTTCCTCCCTCGCGACGCGCTTGCGGTCGCGAGACATTGCAATGGCACACGTTGACTGGATTATGCTCGCGCTGGTACAATTCGCGGCGGCCTACATTCTCACCTTAAAGGCGGTTCCGAGTGCTCATGTCGTGGCCCGGTGCTTGGCATTCTATGGATGGGTAGGGCCCTCCGTCTATATGGCACGAGCATGGGGCATTAATGGTTTCAGGTTGGATGGAAAACGCATGTGGGATACCGTAATGGGTACGTTGGGGTTCACGGGGATTCTCGCCTTTACTTACGGATGGGCACAAATTGTTCGGGTGTGGTGGATGTGAGTGGCCGAGGAAGTATTGTTGCATGACATGCTTGATTGAGTACATCTTATGTGAACTGATGTATCTTTTGTAACGAGGAAGTGTGAAGGCTTTAATGGCTAGTTAAATGTCCAGAAAGTATGGCAAAGTCAGCTCAATTACGCCGATGTCAAGCAACCGTCTTTTACGGGAGGATGTTATGTTTAAAGCCTTCATGCTCATTCGTGGTAAAATTCCATTATCTTGAAATCCGAGGCACACGAGGCCTGGAAGTCAGAGAAGTGGGAGAAGTCTTCCCGCTCAAGATCGTTCGGGCCTCGAATTGACTTTGACACGAGGCAACCCAGCTCTTATTTGTGCTCAGCACATATGTAAATAGGATGTAATTGTAGAAATTTAGCATTTGCATGGATCTAAGATTGGCGACGACATAGGCATAATTTCCCTCTCAACGAAAATAAGTATCAGTTTGACAAGGTGCCTGGGTCCGCTTCTCAAGTCTTCCTTTGCGTGTGTACGTATTAAAACTTTTGCGCTTGACTAAGTCTCCTCGGATGTATACTGTGGAGAAGATTAAAAACTCGTCACAGGTTCCTCTACCGTTAACTTCTTTCCTCCAAGCTTTCCCTTTCTCCGCATTCGGAAGAGTGCGTCTGATTCTCCACCATGCCCCTCCTGGCCATATTCATGTCCACTATTTTCTGTGGGTCACTACGGCATTCACCTTCTGAGCAAAACGGAGGGAGAGAAGACTCTCCGGCAAGGAAGACGCCGAGGGAGACAGGTTACAGACCATCAAAGCCTTGCAGTCCCCGCCCAGAGAGTGTCGCAACAGACTCGTCAGGGCGGATTCCCGGAATGGTACGTGCTTCTCTTTTTTGTGCAGTGCCGTCATCACGTTCCCAAGTGCGCTCAACGACTTGTTGATGCTCTGAGCTTCCCGCAAGAGCTCGGGATGGGCCGCACTGTCCGCCTTCTTCATTCTCTCCGACCCCGCCAGGTCGATCATGTGTAAGCAACCATGTCGCACGATCCCTCGGGAGGACTCTGCCTCAATTTTCAGAGTGAAAACGACGTGGGAACGGGAAGAGTCGGCGTTGCTGCGCGTTCGCTTCACGCAACGCCGACCCAGAGCCTCCGACACCAACACGGCCACCTCCGAGGCTGAATGCACGGGGAGCGACGTGAGTCCAGGGATGGCGTCGTTCGAGGCGGAGGCGCTGAAACAGTGCTTGACTTGCAGGCGTTTGCTCGCTCTCTTCTTCCCTTTACCCGTGGCCTGGCTTCCCCCGAGCCAGTCGCGGTCGGCGCTGGCCGCAAAGGCGCCTTTGCCGTTTCCATCTCCAGAGCTTTCAAAGCAATAGCCACCGCCACCTTCGTCCACGTCTGGGGCGAGCAAATCTCGCAAATTCTCGTTGTAAATTTCCACCATCTCTACCGACAACCCGAAACGCCATCCATGCTTTCTGAGCGCAGCCACGGCCCCGAAGACATGCTCGACGCTTCTGTAGACGATCCCTCGCTCCGCGTGCAACATGGCGGAGGATATACTTGGGCGACGGTGGCCGCTGCTCGCGTTCAGGCGGCCGCCATTGGGCCCCAGCATCGTGTAGGTCTTCCCGGATCCCGTTTGGCCGTAGGCAAAGACGCAGACTTTGTAACCGTCCAAGGCGCTTTGGACAAGCGGTAGGACTTCCGCAAACACAGCATCTTGACTCGTCCGTGGCGTAAAGACCTGATCGTAGCAAAAACGTTTCTTCTCTGCCATCCCCATTTCGAATCCGTCATCTTCGTGCATCCTTGCCACTGGGACCTCCAAAGCGCGGCAGTAGCGTTCCCCGGCGGTACCGACGCCTACACCGGAATCGACGAATTTAAAAGGCAGAGACTTGACCCTCATTTCGCCCGACTCCGATAAGGGAGGCCGCACCCGCACAAACACCTGAATGTTCCCCTTTAATTCAACCAACTGATTGTGCAGCGTTTTTCGCACCATGTCTGCCCGTTCGCAATCTTCCTCCATCCGTCCCAGCGAGTGCGACATGTCCATTTTTTCCTTCTCCAAACGCATGACCCTATTCTTGTATTCTTCCATCTCCTCCTTCAAACGGATTTTATCTGCTTCCAAGGCTCGTGCCGCATCGCGAGCGTCGAGCATATGCAGCTCCATCGCCTCGCGTAGCTCTTTTTCTCGTGCAAGCTCCGCGGCATGCCCCTCGATAGTGTGCCGCTGTTCTTCAACCATGGAAGACATGCGCCGACGCTGCTCCGCCACCTGGGCATCCAGGTCTTTGCGGCCGTCGCCAAATTTATTGCTTGCAGGATATGGCGGGTCTGTAGACGCAGCCACTACTTTTGCAGCCGCTGTGGCACTGCGCGTCTGAGGGCGACAGAAGGATTGACTTTGGCCGCTTTCTGGGACCAGCTCTCGACTCAAGACTTTCGCTTTTCCATTGAGCTCTTCCTCCAAAGAAGCAGCCAAGTCCTTCGCCAACACCAATTTGCGGGCCAACGCCTCAAGTTCTTTTTCCTTTTCCTGTACCTGCGCGCTGAGGGATTCGTTCCCCGATAGCAAACGACTTTTTTCCTGGGCTTCCTTCTCGATCTCCTGGTGCAATCCGCTGCATTTCTTCTCAAGTTCAAGCACGTACTGTTGGGCCGAATGAGCTTCCGCAAGGACGGCTTCTTTCTCTGCCTCCACTTGCCGGACGGCTGCTGCAGCCGTCTGTTGCTCCTCTTCGAGACGCTGGAGCTTCGCCTTGACCTCTTCTTTGTCCATGAGGAGCCTTTGCATATCCTCGTTCTTGGTTCGATCCTCCTCTTTCAGTTTTGCCGCGGCGGCCTCGGCCTTGTCCTTCTCCTCCGTCAGCCTTGCCAGTTTTCCCTGCATTTCCTCCCTGTATTCCTGTGCGGCCATCAGTCGATCCATCAGCCCATTCAGCTCGTGCTCCTTCTCCTGCAACGTTGACTCCAAGCCCTCCACCTGCCCAGCAACTTCTTCCCTGGCCAGAGCTCCTGCTTCCTCTGCTGCCAAGACCCGCTCTTTCAAGGCGCTCATATCTGCGTTCTTTTTCTCCAGAGTCGCCGTCAGGGCTTTCACCTGGACCTGAGCATCCTGCAAGGATTCCAACGCCGCCCGATCCTCAGCCTGAGCAGCCAACCGACCGCGGAGGCTGTCGCATTCTTTCTCCTTGCCAGTCAGGCTTTCAGTCAACTGTTCCACTTGCCGTTCGACCTCCTCCCGCACCCGTCGCTGATTCCGTCCCTCCCGCTCAGCCGCCTCCCATTTTTGTCGCATCGCCTCCAACTCTTTCTCTCGTTCCTCGACCTTTGCTTTTAAGGTTCGTTGTTCGTTTTCCTTCTCGCGCAGTGCTCGCTGGAGATTGACGATATCGTTTTCCTTCTCTTGGATCAGCCCATCCAGTTGACAGACCTCGGCTTCCTCTTTCTCCACCCGGGCCATCAAGGCCTGTACTTCCTCCTCCTGGTGCCCAGTCCTTTCCGTGTGTTTCTTCCATTTTTGGATTTCTTCTTCTTTATGCGTCAATTTGGCGTTAAGGGTCGCGATCGCCTCCTGCTCCTCTACCAGCTGTTGTTTAAGTGCCACCATGTGGCCCTCTTTCTCCTCCAGTTCCGCTTGAATCGATGCCATGGCCCTGTCTTTCATCTGCAAGGCATATTTTGCTTCTTCCTGAACATCTCGGATTTTGCCCATTGCTGATCGTCTTTCTTCTACCAACACCCGCAAGGCCTCCGCCCGCGCCTCCATCATCTCCTCCCTCCGCGCATTAGAGGCGGCCATTTCCTTGGACGCCAGTCCTCGCATTCCTCCCGCCAGGAAGAACATGTTCAAGGCCTCCTCTAAGGCCCGGCGCTCAACCCGTTGGGCCTCCACTTCTTCTTCCAAACGCGCGCGGTCTGTGTCCGCCTTGGCCTGCCGGTCCACAAGCAGCTTCTCCAACAGCATCACTTGGGCTGGCGACGGCTGCCCAGAAGCGTCACTGGCACCAGCAGAAGCAGCAGCTTCCTTCATGACTTGCTCTGCCTGGGCCTGGACCTGGTCGACTTGGCCCTGCAGCTTTGCTTGCTCGGCAAGGAGGGACGTCTTCTCTTCTTCCAAGCCGGTCACGCGAGCCACGGCTTCCTCCAGCTGCTCTTGGAGCGTATCCATCAATTGGCCTGCCTGGGCGCAGCGTGCCTCGGACGTGGCCAAAGCCTCTCGGGTCCTCTCAATCTCTTGCGGAAGCTTTTCCAAATGTGCCAAGCGCGCTTGTGCCTGGGCCAACCTTTCCTCTAGTTCCTCGACCGCCTCTTCCTTCTCACAGCAAGCAGCTTTTGCCGCCTCCAAGGCTTGCAAAGTCTCAGGGCAAGGGACTGGAACCTCGACTTTCACAATCTCTTTTCCCTCGGTTGGAGACGCCCGCGATTGCTGTAGGAGCGATTCCTTCTCTCGTTCAATCGCGGCCTCTTTCTGGACGGCAGCGGCCAAACTGGCTTCCAACGACTTCAGCTGCTCCTGCACTTCCGACAAGGCCCGATCTTTCTCCTCGCTTTTCCTCAGGACCACTTCAAGCTCCCATTTCGCTTGCTGTAGAAGCGTAGGCATTGACTCGAGCTCTGCCAAGGTCGCCTCCTTGGTGGCGAGACGCTCCTTGAGCTCTGCGACATGCCGATCCTTCTCCCCACACATGGCCTGCGCGGTCGCCAAGGCCGTCTGACTTTGCACCAGCTCCGCCGGCAAGCCTTTCTCCAGGACCTCCAGGCGCGTGCGTTGCTCCTGAAGCTGCTCCCGCAGGTGTCCGACCAACATTTCTTTTTCGCGACAGAGTGCCTGAGTAGTGAACAAGGCTTGCTGACTTTCCGCCATTTTCTCAGGAATCGTTTCGAGCCTGGCAATGTGCGCCTTGGCGTCTTCCAGCTGTCCCTGAAGCGCGTCCACGACTCGTTCTTTCTCGGAACAAACCGCCTGAGCGGCGGCCAAACCTGCCGCGGACTCTTGGGCTTTCCGTGCGAAGTCCTCTAAAGCTGCGACCTGGGCCTGAGTACTCTCCAGGCGCGCCTGCAAGGCTGCCTTCGCCGCTTCCTTTTCCGCGCATTGAGCTTGAGCTGTGGCCAAGGCGTAGCCTGCTTCTGCTACCTTCTCAGGGAGGTCTTCCAGGGCCGTAAGCTTCGTCTTGGTTTCCTCCACGCGCAAACGAAGCTCGGCAATCATTGTCTCCTTCTCCGTACACACAGCTTGTGCAGCCGCCACCGCTGCACGCGCTTTTTGCACCTCCGCCGTCTCTTTCCCCAGGGCTGTCTGAAGAGAAGTGGCTCTTTGGTCCACTTCCAAAAGTTTGTCTGCCAAGGCGCGTTTCTCGTGCTCGACAGCTATCAAATCATCCAGGGTAGCCATCAATTGCGCCCGGGTCGGCGAAATCGGAGAGGGGCTTCTTTGCGAGGCCTTGCTGCTGGAAGTGTTTTCTTTGGTGCAGGAAGAGCCCTTGTTCTTGTTCTGACTCTCAAGCAGATTGCTTCTGCCAGCTGAGGCAGAGGAGGAAGCCGAAGGTCGGGAGCGGGAGGCGGACATGGGGGGTAGGGGCCCGAAAATGGGCGTGCGATGCTGAGAGGTTTCGAAGGCTGACGGGGAAGAGACAGAGGAGGCTGCGGAGGTCGGGGCAGCAAGCGGGGCCTTGACAGCCGAAGAGGGTGTGCTGGGCAGAGGTGGAAGCTCCATGATGGGTCGTCCCTCCGCGTGAGCCTTGCTAGTGCTCCTGCTGCTGCTGCTTACAGTGTTCCTGGGCTTGCCAGCACTCCCCATGGAGAAACCAGGGGTGGGAAGGTCATTTTGCGGCGGTTGCGGCGTTTGCATGTTCGTCGTAGCAGTAGACAAGAGCGGAGACGATAGGGCCGTTGTCTGCTTAGACCCATCCGTAGGGCTGCGGGCAGAGGCCGAAGGCGCAGCGGTAGGGGGCGAAGTGGCGGCAATGGAAGGAGAGGAGATGCTGGCTACATTCAAGGCTGCCGTCACGTCCGCCATTGCGCTGTCCCCGCCTTCTTTCTTGTCCGCTATCGGCTCGCAGATGTGTGCGGGTTGCTCCACATGGCTTGGGGACGACGAACCGACCGAAGGTTCTGCGGCCGCCGCCTCCCCTTCTGTCCCATGAAGCTCCTCGATCTCCACCACAAACGAGTCGTCTTGGGCACGTGGGCCATCCAGATCATCCTCGTCTCCCTTCTCCTGCTTCTCTTGGTCCTGCTCCTGTTCCTCCTGCGCCGGATCCCCTTGTTTCTCAGGCACTTGAGGCGTCGAGGGTGAATCTTTCGATGACAGTTGATCCGCGTCCAAGCTACCGCGCCCTTCCTCCAGGTCAATGTCTTTTTGCGCGGATGCGCTGAAATCCACCACGGCTCCCGTGATTCTAGTCTCCGGTGGCGTTGGCTCGCGCCCGGTCTCCTTAGCCCCCTCTCTGTGCCAACCATCAAGGCGTGGAGAGACGTGCTTTTCCTCTGGTACACTGGCTTCTTCTTCTTCTTCTTCTTCTGTGTCGTCGTCGTCCTCCTCGTTTTCTATTTCCAAAGACGGACGCTTCTTTCTCCTTCCTGTCAGGCCGGGCTTGCCCGGTGGAGAGAATTCCAACGAAAACATCGAGCTTCGCCTTCCCCCGGCTTTCATGAAGGTCCGCTTCGATGATTCCTCTTGATAATTGTACACCTGCCGGTCTTCCACCCGACGGGGGGGAGGGGAGAAGTTGAGCGTGAAAAGAGAGTTGCTCGTGACCGCAGGCTTCTTGGACTTGAGTGCGTTGGGCCCTTTCCCCACAGGGCCAACGCCGGAAACGTTGGCAGCCGAGGAGAAATTTTCTTTGGTGCTGCCAGTACTGATCCGACGCGTGGCATTTTTCCCAGGCCGTCCCACACCAGAAGCATCCGCCAAGGAGGCACGTCGATTTGAGCTTCCGAGGGAAAGCGGACGAAGAGGGCGACGGGCAGAGTTGCACAGCCGTTTATTGTCGGGCTTTTTTCGTCGCTGCTGCTGATAATTTTTGCGACGTTCTTCGCGCTCTTTTTTCTGTTGTTCCTCCAATTGCAAGGAGCGGCGACGAGCGGCCGCTTTGGAGAAAAGGGTGGTATTGTGCGTGCTCCCAAGAATACTTGAATTAAGACTGGTATTCATGCTTGCATCGAGCACTCCGCCTGTGGAAGCACGGCGGCCGGTGTCTTCCTGCTTCCTTGATTTGAACATCTCAAGCCGTTCCTTCCTTTCACGCTGTCCCTTGGAAAGGCGTCGGTGCAGCTCCGACTGCTCAAATCGCTCTTGACTCGGGGGCTTGGGTCGGCTCTTTTCCTCGCTTCCTGGTGCATCGGATCCCGCCTGTCGGTACCCGCGTGGCTCGGCCGCCTCCTCTGCTGCGGCGAAAACGAACGACGGCGACGAGGCGGGGCGCCTTGACGTGGCCCGTGGCTCTGTATCCGTAGTTCCGGCTGGGGCTGGGCGGGCAGAGGGCGTGCCTGCCGGTGAGAGAAGCGATTCGGGTGGTCCTTTGTCGGGGGTTTGCTCCTCCAGATAGGCGGCGAGGCTCTTGCGGGAGGGAATTGGGGTGGGCAAAGAGTCCAGATTGATGCTTTTCACAGAGGAGGCGGGGCTGGTGAAAAGGTTGGCTTTGAAGACGGAATTATCGGCCACGCTCTTCTTCGTGCTGCTGAACAAAAAAGAGAAAGTGTTCGAGGGGGGGGGAGTCAAAGTACCCTGGGCGAAGAAGCTTAAGATGTTCCCCTTCCCAGGTTGATAAAAGGAGGAATTGTGCTGGGATTCCTGGATGAAATATTCGTGGGTGAAGGAGGGCGCGGTGATAGTGAGCATATACATCCATGGCTGCCCCATCCTTCTCCCGCCTTAATCAGGCCTACGCAGCACCCACCTCATCAGCCGCAGCTGCAGAGTCAGCCGATGCACCCGCTGGATTAGGTATAGTGGCCGCTGCTGTGCCAATTCCTCCTTCCAAATCTGCCATCGCTGTGGTACTGAAAATAGCTCTGTGCTACCGAACTCGTCCCTTCAGGAGCTGCTGTCACTGCTAGAGTTGCTGCTTGTCTTGACACTGCACCTAGAGACGGTACTCCGACCCAACAAAGGCCTCAGGATGTCAACAGACGTATTTTGATGCCATGTATACAAACCTGTGAGTATAAGAGCGCATTAGAAGTTGGAAAGGCCATCGTGCCGAAAAAGGCGGCAAAGCGTCTTCAAACCGCTTCCGACAGAAATTAAATGCTCCACTCGCCAAGACCAAAGTTGGCGATGGCACGGGCCGTGGGCTTTTTACGGGCTTCTATGCGCAGACGACCGGCCAGGATGCACAAGGCAGGACGAAAGAGACGAATCTCGTGGTAAATCGTGCCTCGGCCGCGCAAGACTTAAGGTACGGTCTGGGGCGCGAGGGGAGGGGATGGGGCAACGCATGGTAGGGGAGCTTAAGCCTTCGGGACAGACCGGAGCAATAGCCAATGGCTACGACCAGGTTTTGGGAGGGCTTTTTGCCCTGACTTGTGTATCAAACCAATTTTTCTGGATTCCATCATCTGTGTGCATCGGAAGAAATCGGAAGGCTGAAAATTTGGACACTTACGACGCTCATGCACCTCCTAAACCTGCGGGCATCTGAGCAGCTACTTGCCTTAGATCCGCTTGCTTAAACCAGGACGCGAGCAAAGAACCAGCCATACTTCCAAAGCTTGGAATGGGAATAGGCCAGAGACTCCGGTGGTATTGTTCGTGAGCTTCGCAGCGACCGCCGTGAGCCCATGCCCCGTCGCTCCGGCCCTTGACAAGATGACTTCTCCACTCACCGCCAAGGACGCCGATATTATCCTTACGCTTCGCCGGGAAGTCCAAAAAAAGAACGACGAACTCACATTCCTCAAAAATGCGTTCGATGAGCTTCGAGAGTCCTCCCAGGACATCGAGAAGGAGTTGGAAGCCGAGTTAGACCGTGCTGAGGGCTCCATTGAAAACTTGAGGAAGGATCACGAGAGGCAACGCCACGTTGTTGCCTCCTTGGAGGTTCACAAAGCGGACGGGCTCACAGAGGCTAGAAAATTAGCGGCGGCGGAGTCCAAGTCGCAAATAGAGGAGCTTTGTGCTCATAAATTCGGGCTTGAAACAGAGAAGAACTGCCTGAAGGACCAGGTCCGGGCCTTGGAGGCTGTGTTGGCACGCCGCCAGCACGACACAGACAGCTCAGCGGAGGAAAAGGTCGCGAGGCATCAAGGAGAGGGTGAATGGATGGCGGAGGCAAAGGAGCGGGAAGCCCGGCTCGAACAGCGTGTGGCAGATTTGGGACAAGAATTAAAGGCCTTCCGCCTGGGGGAGGACGACCAGAGGGAGGAAGAGGAGGGTGACGGCGGCGCGGGGGCGGGCTGCGGAGGGGAGGCATTCGCGACACGCCTGTCCCCTGCTGATCTACAAGCCGCGAATCCCCTTCCCGCCCCCCCTGCTGTGGGCGAGAAGGAGGTGCTGGCGCGGGAGTGGGCCCTGGTATCCGCGCGAGTCACGGACCTGGAAGTGGCCCCGACGCAGCTTCAAGGACGGTCGCTAAACACCGAGATTTCGCATGGACTACGACCGAAGGAAGAGCGGCCAGGGGGGCAGGAGGCTGATCGCGAGCGGGACTGCCCGGAGGGCCCTATGTCTGCGTCTTCCGTAGGAGCAGAGGGAGACCGCACGGACGCCGGGGCCCCCGTTGCAGACGG